>ERZ1739169.78-NODE-78-length-30829-cov-16.042991_pt1 | contig 30829 bp, 29 predicted proteins | sample MGYA00581756_ERZ1739169 | MGnify/ENA primary metagenome ERZ1739169 (study PRJEB40789, sample SAMEA7425667) | Salamandra salamandra | biome: salamander skin | place: Germany | collected 2020-03 | study: cvxcv | reverse complement strand
GCCATGAGCGACGAGTCCATCATCGTCAAGAACCAGGGCACCATCTTCCTGGGCGGCCCGCCGCTGGTGAAGGCCGCCACCGGCGAGGAAGTCAGCGCCGAGGACCTGGGCGGCGGCGACGTGCACACGCGCCTGTCGGGCGTGGCCGACCACCTGGCGGCCAACGACATGCACGCGCTGCAACTGGCGCGCGGCGCCGTGGCGCGCCTGAACCGCCAGAAGCCCGCGCCGCTGGCCACCGTGCCGGTGCGCGAGCCGCGCTACGACCCGGCCGAGTTGAACGGCATCATCCCCGCCGACACGCGCAAGCCGTATGACGTGCGCGAGGTCATCGCGCGCATCGTCGACGGCTCCGAGTTCGACGAATTCAAGGCGCGCTTCGGCCCCACGCTGGTGACGGGCTTTGCCCACATCCACGGCATGCCGGTGGGCATCGTCGCCAACAACGGCATCCTGTTCTCGGAATCGGCGCAGAAGGGCGCGCACTTCATCGAGCTGTGCGCGCAGCGCAAGATCCCGCTGGTGTTCCTGCAGAACATCACCGGCTTCATGGTCGGCCGCAAGTACGAAAACGAAGGCATCGCGCGCCACGGCGCCAAGATGGTGACGGCCGTGGCCACGGCCAACGTGCCCAAGTTCACCGTGCTGATCGGCGGCTCGTTCGGCGCCGGCAACTACGGCATGTGCGGCCGCGCCTATTCGCCGCGCCTCCTGTTCATGTGGCCCAACGCGCGCATCTCGGTGATGGGCGGCGAGCAGGCCGCCAGCGTGCTGGCCACGGTCAAGCGCGACGGCATCGAGGCGCGCGGCGGTCAGTGGTCGGCGGCCGAGGAAGACGCCTTCAAGGCGCCGATCCGCGAGCAGTACGAACGCGAGGGCCATCCGTACTACGCCACCGCGCGGCTGTGGGACGACGGCATCATCGCGCCGGCCGACACGCGCCGCGTGCTGGGGCTGGCGCTGTCGGCGGCGCTGAATGCGCCGATCGAGGACACGCGCTTCGGCGTCTTCCGGATGTAGAAGAACCCACCTCCTACGCGCTGCGCGCCCCCCTCAAGGGGGCGACACCGGCGGACCGGCGAAGCCGGATCCGCGGTGTCCCCGATAAGGTCGACGTAATGCGACGTGTGAGGGTTTTGGATGCAACGCGCTCGCCGCTGCAACGTAGTCAACGAATCATCCCAGTCTGGATAACGCCATGTTCGATACCCTGCTGATTGCCAACCGCGGCGAGATCGCCTGCCGCGTCGCCGCCACCGCCCGCCGCCTGGGCATCCGCACCGTCGCCGTCTATTCCGACGCCGACGCCAACGCCCGCCACGTCGCCGCTTGCGACGTCGCGGTGCATATCGGCGGCCCCGAGCCGCGCGCCAGCTACCTGCGCGCCGACGCCATCCTGCAAGCCGCGCGCGACACCGGCGCCGGCGCCATCCACCCCGGCTACGGCTTCCTGTCGGAGAACGAAGCCTTTGCCGAAGCCGCCGAACAGGCCGGCATCGCCTTCGTCGGCCCGCCGGCCTCGGCCATCGCCGCCATGGGCAGCAAGTCCGCGGCCAAGTCGCTGATGGAAAAGGCCGGCGTGCCGCTGGTGCCCGGCTACCACGGCGACAACCAGGACCCGCAATTCCTCAAGGAACAGGCCGACGCCATCGGCTACCCGGTGCTGATCAAGGCCAGCGCCGGCGGCGGCGGCAAGGGCATGCGCGTGGTCGAATCGACGGGCGCGTTCCTCGATGCGCTGGCCTCTTGCCAGCGCGAGGCCGCCTCCAGCTTCGGCGACGACCGCGTGCTGATCGAACGCTATCTGCAGAAGCCGCGCCATATCGAGATCCAGGTGTTCGCCGACACCCACGGCAACTGCGTCTACCTGTTCGAGCGCGACTGCTCGGTGCAGCGCCGCCACCAGAAGGTGATCGAGGAAGCGCCCGCGCCCGGCATGACCGAGGAACGCCGCCGCGCCATGGGCGAAGCCGCCGTGGCCGCCGCGCGCGCGGTGGGCTATGTGGGCGCCGGCACGGTGGAATTCATCGCCGAGCCCGACGGCCGCTTCTACTTCATGGAAATGAACACGCGCCTGCAGGTCGAGCACCCGGTCACCGAGATGATCACCGGCCATGACCTGGTCGAATGGCAGTTGCGCGTGGCCGCCGGCCAGCCGCTGCCGGCGCGCCAGGAAGACCTGCGCATCCACGGCCACGCCATCGAGGCCCGCATCTACGCCGAGAACCCGGAAAAGGGCTTCCTGCCGTCGATCGGCACGCTGGCCTACCTGGGCCTGCCGGCCCACGTCGCCTTCGCCAACGGCGACATCCGCGTCGATGGCGGGGTGCGCACCGGCGACACCATCACGCCGTTCTACGACCCCATGATCGCCAAGCTGATCGTGCACGGCGCCGACCGCGACCAGGCCCGCGCCCGCATGCTGCAGGCGCTGGCGCAGACCCAGGCGGTGGGGGTGCAGACCAACGTCGCCTTCCTGTCGCGCCTGATGCGCGACAGCGCCTTCGCCGCCGCCGACCTCGATACCGGCCTGATCGAGCGCCAGCGCGCCACGCTGCTGCCCGAGCCGACGCCGGCCGACGCCGCCACGCTGGCGCTGGCTACGGCCGCCGTGCTGGCCAGCCAGGGCCAGGCGCAATCGGCGCCGCATGCCGCCGCGCCGGCCGATCCGTGGGACACACGCGACGGCTGGCGCCTGGGCGGGCGCTACCAGCGCCAACTGCAATGGATCGACAACGGCGAGACCCGCCACGTCGGCGTCGCGCGCCAGGGCGCCGACTGGACCCTGGACAGCGGCGACGGCGCCCGGCCCTTCGCCTGGCGCGCCGAGCAGGCCACGGGCCCGGCCCGCGTGCTGCGCATCACGCTGGACGGCCGCGAACGCGCCGGCACCGTGGTGCTGCACGCCGACAAGGCCCACGTCTTCGGCGACGGCGGCGCGCGCGTGCTGGACCTGTACGACCCGCTGGCGCACGCCCAGGACACCCAGGGCGACCACGGCGGCGGCCTGACCGCGCCGATGCCCGGCAAGATCATCTCCATCGCCGTCAAGGCCGGCGACAGCGTCGCCAAGGGCCAGCCGCTGCTGGTGATGGAGGCCATGAAGATGGAGCACACCATCTCGGCGCCGGCCGACGGCAAGGTCGAGGAACTGTTCTACGCCGTCGGCGACCAGGTGACGGAAGGCGCGGAACTGGTGTCGATCGGCGACTGAGGCCGTCCCCCCGGGAGGCACGCAAGACCCCACGGCCGGCGGGCGCTTTAGTTTGGCGTCAGCCGGCTGTTTATAGAATGCGCATTCCGGCGCCGTCCGCGCGCCTGCCGCGCGCCCGCCCCGATGCCTGCCCCCGACTCGCCCAGTCCGCTTTACCGCCCCGCCTTCCTGCACTTCCTGTTCGCGCGCATCGGCGCGTCGCTGGCCTTCCAGATCGTCTCGGTGGCGGTGGGCTGGCAGATCTACGCGCTGTCGGGCAGCGCGCTCGATCTGGGCCTGATCGGGCTGGCGCAGTTCCTGCCGATGGCGGCGCTGACGCTGGTGGTGGGCCACGTGGCCGACCGCTACGACCGCCGCAAGATCGTCGCCATCTGCATGGCGGTCGAGACCCTGGCCACGCTGCTGCTGGCGATCGCGGCGCTGCACGGCGTCGGCGGCAAGACGCTGATCTACGCCACCCTCATCATCATGAGCTCGGCGCGCGCCTTCGAGGCGCCCACGCTGACCACGCTGATTCCGGCCATCGTGCCGCGCGAGTGGTTGCCGCGCGCCACCGCGCTGTCGTCCTCCGGCGGCCAGATCGCGCAGATCGCCGGCCCGGCGCTGGGCGGCATCGGCTACGGCCTGGGGGCCGGGTGGATCTACTGCGTGGCGGCCGCGCTGTACCTGTGCGGCTTCGCCTGCATCGCCAGCATGTCGATCGACCGCGCCCCGCCGCGCAGGGAGCCCACCACCTGGCGCACCTTGTTCGCGGGCATCACCTTCATCTTCCAGCGCCGCATCCTGCTGGGCACGCTGTCGCTGGACCTGTTCGCGGTGCTGCTGGGCGGCGCCACGGCGCTGCTGCCGATCTTCGCCAAGGACATCCTCGATGCCGGCCCCTGGGCCCTGGGCGCGCTGCGCGCCGCGCCGGCCTGTGGCGCCATGCTGATGTCGCTGACGCTGGCGCGCCTGAGCCTGGGCGAACACGTCGGCCGCCTGCTGTTCGGCGCGCTGATCCTGTTCGGCCTGGCCACCACCGTGTTCGGCCTGTCGACCTCGATCCCGCTGTCGGTGGGCGCGCTGGTGGTGCTGGGCGCGGCCGACGCCATCAGCGTGGTGGTGCGTTCGTCGCTGGTGCAGCTGAATACGCCCGACCACATGCTGGGCCGCGTCAGCGCGGTCAACACGCTGTTCGTCGGCGCCTCCAACCAGCTGGGCGAATTCGAGTCCGGCGTGATGGCGGCGCTGCTGGGCGCGGTGCCGGCGGTAGTGGTCGGCGGGCTGGGCACCATCGCGGTGGCGGGGCTGTGGATGCACTGGTTCCCGGAGCTGCGCCGGCTGCGCACGCTGCACCCCGAATCCGAGCCGGCCTGACCCCGGCGCCAACACCCGGCAAAACCGCGATTGTTGCTGGGCGAAAATTTGTTGCGACGCAACTTTACCCGCTTCGCGCGCCTGCCTATCTTGTGACCATGTTCAGCCATCGGGTTATGCCGCTGCCATGTCTTCACCGGATACAAGCCTGGTTTCCGCCACGAAAAAGGTCTGCCGCGTCCTCGCCAGCCTGTCGAACCGGCGCGTCCAGCGCCTGACCGACATCGCCCAGGCGGCGCAGCTGGACGTGTCCACCGCGCTGCGCATCCTGAAGGACCTGGAGGCCGAGGGTTTCGTGGAGCGAGACCCGGTCAGCAAGCACTACATGCTCGGTCCGCAGGTCTATGCCATGCACCACGCCATGGTCGACGGCCTCGATCTGCGCGCCCTGGCGCGGCCCGCGCTGATCCGCCTGGCGCGCAAGTTCGGCGACACCGTCATCCTGTCCCTGCCGACCGGCTGGGAGTCGGTCTGCCTGGACCTGTGCTTCGGCGACTATCCGATCCGCGCCAACTACCTGGAGGTCGGCAGCCGCCGTCCGCTCGGCATCGGCGCCGGCAGCCTGGCGCTGCTGGCGGCCATGGACGACAGCGAGGCGCAGGCGGTACTGCCACCGGTGCACCAGCGGTTGCAGGAACGCTACCCGCGCTATCCGGTGCGCCTGCTGGAACAGATGACGGCGCGCGCGCGCAAGCTCGGCCACGCCATGCTGCTGGACGTGGTGGTGGAAAAGATGGGCGGCCTGGGCGTGGCCGTGCGCGGCCCCAGCGGCCGCGCCATCGCCGCGCTCAGCGTGGCCGCCTTGAGCGAGCGCGTCGAATCGCGCGAACAGGAACTGGCCCAGGCCCTGGCGGCCGAAGCCCGCGCCATCGAACGCGCCTGGATGCCCCATGCCTGACCTTCGCCACGCCCACCTGCTGGCCGCGGCCACCACCCGCTTCGGCCGCCACGAGGGCCGCTCGGCCCTCGACCTGATGGCCGAGGCCGCCAACGCCGCGCTGGCGCAGTCCGGCCTGCGCCGCGCCGATATCGACGGCGTGCTGTGCGGCTACGCCACCACCTTCCCGCACCTGATGCTGGCCACGCTGCTCAGCGAAAAGCTGGGCCTGGACCCGCACTACGCGCACGGCATGCAGATGGGCGGCGCCACCGGCGCGGCCATGGTGATGCTGGCGCGCGAACTGGTGCGCGCCGGCCGCTGCCGCCGCGTACTGGTGGTGGCGGGCGAGAACCGCCTGACCGGCCAGGCCGTCGATGCGTCCATCCAGACCTTGGCCCAGGTCGGCGAGGCCGATACCGAAGTGCCCAACGGCGCCTCGGTGCCGGCTTACTACGCGCTGCTGGCCTCCGCCTATATGCACCAGACCGGCACCCGCCGCGAGGACCTGGCCGAGTTCGCCGCGCTGATGCGGCGCCATGCCGCCAGCCATCCGCATGCGCACCTGAACGAGGCTATCAGCGTCGAGCAGGTGCTGGCGTCCCGGCCCATCGCCACGCCGCTGCACCTGCTGGACTGCTGCCCGATCTCGGACGGCGCGGTCGCGCTGGTGGTGAGCGCCGACGAAGGGCCGGTGCGCATCAGCGGCGCCGGGCAGGCGCACCGCCACCAGCACCTGTCGGCGCTGCGCGACCTCCTCGACACCGGCGCGGCGCGGGCGCTCAAGTTGGCCTATGCCGACGCCGGCATCGGCCAGGACCAGGTCGACTACCTGGGCATCTACGATTCCTTCACCATCACGCTGGCCATGCTGCTGGAAGAACTGGGCTTCGCGCCACGCGGCGGCGCCGCGGATCGCGCGCGGCGCGGCGACTTCGACGCGGCCGGGCCGTTGCCGCTCAACACCCACGGAGGCCTGCTGTCGTTCGGGCATTCCGGCGTGGCGGGCGGCATGGCGCACGTGGCCGAGGCCTGGACCCAGCTGGCGGGCCGGGCCGGGTCGCGGCAAGTGGGCGCGCCGCGCTGCGCGCTGGTGCATGCGGACGGCGGCGTGCTGTCCGCCCACGTCAGCCTGGTGCTGCAGGCGCAGGAGGCCCGATGAACACCCGCGATCCCCTGGAATTGCAACGCTGCGAGGATTGCGGCGCGTGGTGGGCCCTGCGTCCCTATGCCTGCGCCCATTGCGGCGGCGCCAACCTGCCATGGCGGCGCAGCAGCGGCGCGGGCGAAGTGCTGGCGCGCACCGAGATCCACCGCGCGCCCGACGCCTTCTGGCGCGCGCACGTGCCCTACGTGCTGGTGCTGGTGCGCCTGGAAGAGGGCGCGGTGCTGATGGGCCATGCCGACGCCGGCATCGCTATCGGCCAGCAGGTCATGGGTCGCGCGATCACGATCGACGGCCGCGCATTGCTCGGTTTCGAGGCGCGCCGGCCGCCTTGAAGCGCCGCCGGCAACACCATCCCCAGCAAAACAACATATCCGCACGACGGAGGAGACAATCATGCGCGCAATCGCAGCATGCCGCACGGCCCTGGCCGCGCTTTCCCTGGTGGCAGCCGCCGCCTCGGCCGGGCAGGACTGGCCCGCCAAACCCATCACCGTGGTTGTGCCCTATCCCCCGGGCGGCCCGACGGACATCGTGGCCCGCGTGGTCGCGCAGGGACTGGGCGACGAGCTCAAGCAGACCATCATCATCGACAACCGCTCGGGCGCCGGTGGCAACATCGGCGCCGACATGGTGGCCAAGGCCGCGCCCGACGGCTACACGCTGCTGCTGGCGACCACGGCCCACGCCATCAACATGTCGCTGTTCAAGAACCTGAACTACGACACCCGCAAGAGCTTCGCGCCGGTATCGCTGCTGACCAGCGGCCCGCTGGTGATCGTGACGCGGCCGGACCTGCCCGCCAGCAACGTGCGCGAGCTGATCGAGCTGGCCAAGTCGACGCCGGGCAAACTGACCTTCGCCTCGTCGGGCAATGGCCAGTCGACCCACCTGGCGGCCGAACTGTTCGGCGCCATGGCCGGCGTGCGCATGGTGCACGTGCCCTATCGCGGCAGCGCGCCGGCGCTGACGGACGTCATGGGCGGCCAGGCCGACATCATGTTCGACACCATGCTGTCGTCGATGCCCTACGTGAACGGCGGCAAGCTCAAGGCGTTGGCCGTGACCGGCGCGGCGCGCTCGCCCGCCGCGCCCAACGTGCCCACCGTGGCCGAGGCCGGACTGCCGGGCTACGAGGCCACCGCCTGGAACGGCCTGCTGGCCCCGGCCGGCACGCCCGCGTCGGTGGTGGACCGATTGAACAGCGCCTTGCAGAAGGTGCTGGGCCGCGCCGACATCCAGCAGAAATTCGCCGCGCAGGGCTTCGCCTCGGAATGGAAGACGCCCGCCGACACGGCGCGCTTCCTCGACGTCGAGGTCGATAAATGGGCCGGCGTGGTCAAGACTTCCGGCGCCACGGTCAACTGACCGCGCGCGCCCGCCTTCATCCTACCCAGGGGAGTTTCATGGCTTCTGTACCCACCGGCGACGCCAGCCTCGCGCGCCTGCTCGATCCGGCCTCGATTGCGATCGTCGGCGCTTCCGACAATCCGGACAAGATCGGCGGCCGGCCCATCCACTACATGCGGCGCCACGGCTATGCGGGCGCGCTGTACCCGATCAACCCGCAACGCGCCGAGGTCCAGGGCGAACGCGCCTGGCCCAGCCTGGCCGCGCTGCCCGCGGCGCCGGACCTGGCGATCGTGGCGGTGGCGGGCGAGCAGGCGGTGCGGGCCGTGGATGACTGCGCGGCGCTGGGCGTGGCGGCGGCCATCGTCATCTCGGCCGGCTTCTCGGAAACCGGCGAAGCCGGCCGAGCCCTGCAGGATGCGATGACGGCGCGCGCCCGCGCCGCCGGCATGCGCATCGTCGGCCCCAACTCGCAAGGCCTGGCCAACTTCGGCAACGGCGCCATCGCCAGCTTCTCCACCATGTTCCTGGAGGTGGAGCCGGGCGACGGGCCGGTGGCGGTCATCAGCCAGAGCGGCGGCATGTGCGCCATGGTCTACGGCCTGCTGCGCCAGCGCGGCATCGGCGTGCGTCACGTGCATGCCACCGGCAACGAGGCCGATGTGTCGGTCGCCGAACTGGCCTGCGCGACGCTACGCGATCCGGAAGTCGGCTGCGTGCTGCTATACCTGGAATCGCTGCGCGAGGCCGGCCCCCTGGCCGAGGCGGCGGCGCTGGCGCGGGCGCGCGGCGTGCCGCTGATCGTGGTCAAGTCGGGCCGCTCCGAGGCCGGCGCGCGCGCCGCGGCCTCGCATACCGGCGCGCTGGCCAACGAGGACCGCGCGGTCGATGCGTTTTTTGAACACCACGGCATCCTGCGCGCGCGCGATCCGCAGGAACTGGTGCGCTACGCCGAACTGGCCCTGCGCAGCCCCTTGCCGCAAGGCCCGCGCGTGGTGGTGGTCAGCAACTCCGGCGCCAGCTGCGTGCTGGCCTCGGACGCGGCCGCCGAGCGCGGCCTGGAGATCGCGCCGCTGGCCGATGCCACCCAGCAGGCGCTGGCCGAGCGCCTGCCCGGCTATGCCACCACCGTGAACCCGGTGGACATCACCGCCGCGCTGCTGTCGAACAACGGCCTGTTCGGCCAGGTGCTGCCCGTGATCGGCACCGACCCGGCGGCCGACATGTTCCTGCTGGACATTCCGGTGGCGGGGCGCGGCTACGACGTGGCCTCGTTCGCGGCGGATGCCGCCGGCTTCGCACAGGCCGCTTCCAAGCCGGTCGTGGTGGTGGCGTGGCAGGACAACGTGGCCAGCGCATTCCGCGCGCGCTGCCTGCCGGTCTATGCGGACGAAATCCAGGCGATGGATGCGCTGTCGGCGCTGTTCCGTCTGCGCCGCTTGCGCGAGCGCGACGGCGTGATCCCGGCGCCGCAAGACGCAGTGGCGGCCGATCCGGCGCCCGACGCGGCCGGCGGCTTCCTGTCCGAGGCGGCCAGCCTTGCGCTGCTGGCCGACAACGGGCTGGCGGTGATCGAGCACGCCGTCTGCCGCACGGCCGACGAGGCCGTCGCCGCGTGGCGCCGTATCGGCGCGCCGGTGGCGTTGAAAGCCTGCTCGGCACAGCTGCCGCACAAGTCCGAGCACGGGCTGGTGGCGCTGGGACTGAACGACGAGGCCGCGCTGCGCGCGGCGTTTGCCCATCAGGCCCAAACCTTGGGTAAGCTGAACGTGCGGGATGGCGCCTGGCTCGTGGCGCGGATGCAGCGCGGCCTGCACGAATGCGCGTTGGGCGCGCGCGTCGATCCAGTGCTGGGGCCGGTCGTCATGATCGGCAGCGGCGGCAAATACGTGGAAGCGCTGCGCGACGTGGCGGTGCTGATGCCGCCGTTCGACGCCGCGCAGGTGATCGAAAAGCTGCGCGGCCTGCGCATCGGCACGCTGCTGCAAGGCGTGCGTGGCGATCCGCCGGCCGACGTCGAGGCGCTGGCGCGGCAGGCCGTGGCGCTGGGCGATTACGCATTGGCGGCCGGTCCGCGGCTGGCGTCGGTCGACATCAACCCGGTGATGGTCGGCGCGGTGGGGCAGGGCGCGGTGGCGGTGGATGCGCTGGTGGAACTTCATCCCGCCAGCCAGGCCGCGACCCGTGAGGCGGCGTAATGCCGCCGGCAGACAAACAAAGGAGACGCACCGATGTTTGAAGACCTGAAATCCAAGACCGCGCTGGTCACCGGCGCCTATAGCGGACTGGGCCGCCACTTCGCACTGCGGCTGGCGGAAGCCGGCGCGCGCGTGGCCTTGTGCGGCCGCCGGACCGAACTGGGCGACGCGCTGGCGCAGGAGATCCGCGGCCATGGCGGCCAGGCCTGCGTCGCGGCCATGGACGTCACCCAACCCGACAGCGTGCAGGCGGCGTTCGCGCAGGCGGAACAGGCGCTCGGCCCGATCGACATCGTCATCAACAACGCCGGCATCGCCATGACGCGCCCCGCGCTGGAGATCAGCGAGGACGAGTGGACCGGCCTGATCGACGTCAACCTGAACGGCGCGTGGCGGGTGGCGCAGTGCGCCGCGCGCCACTTCCACGGCCACGGCCGTCCCGGCGCCATCGTCAACATCGCCTCGATCCTGGGCCAGCGCGTGGCCTCGCACGTGGCCGCCTACACCGCCGCCAAGGCCGGCCTGCTGCACCTGACCCGCGCCCTGGCGCTGGAATGGGCGCGCCACGGCATCCGCGTAAACGCGCTGGCGCCCGGCTACATCGGCACCGACCTGAACCGCGATTTCTTCGCCACGCCCGCCGGCGAGGCCCTGATCAAGCGCATCCCGCAGCGCCGCCTGGGCCGTCCGCAGGACCTGGACGGCCCCTTGCTGCTGCTGGCCTCCGATGCCTCCGCCTACATGACGGGCGCGGTCATCGACGTCGACGGCGGCCACCTGGCCAGCTCGCTCTGAACCCGCATCCCCATCCGGAGACCCCGCCATGGATTTTTCGCTGCCCCCTGAACTGGAAGACTATCGCCAGCGCGTGCGCGCCTTCGTCGACCGCGAGCTGATTCCGCTGGAAGCCGACCGCGCCAACTACGACGACCACGAGAACATCGACGAAGCCCTGCTGGACCGCGTCCGCGCCAAGGCCCGCGAGGCCAGCCTGTGGGCGCTGCAGATGCCGCGCCAGCGCGGCGGCCAGGGCCTGCCGATGGTGGGCCTGGCCGCCTGCTACGAAGAAATGAACCGCTCCATCTTCGGCCCGGCCGCCTTCAACGCCGCCGCGCCCGACGACGGCAACATGCGCGTGCTGGCGCAGGTGGCGCGGCCCGACCAGCAGGACCGCTGGCTGCAGCCCATCATCGACGGCAAGGTGCGCTCGTCCTTCGTGATGACCGAACCCAACCCCGGCAGCGGCTCGGACCCGTCGATGATGCGCACCACCGCCACGCGCCAGGGCGACAAATGGCTGATCCACGGCCGCAAGTGGTTCATCACCGGCGCTGGCGCGGCACAGCATTTCATTCTGATCGCGCGCACCTCGGACGACGCCCGCAAGGGCCTGTCGGCGTTCCTGTTCGACGCCGACCAGCCCGGCTGGCGCATCGTGCGCCGCATCCCCATCATGGGCCCGGAAGAACACGGCGGCCATTGCGAACTGGAATTCGACGGTCTCGAAATCCCCGACGAAAACCGCCTGATGGAAGTGGGCGACGGCCTCAAGCTGACGCAGATCCGCCTCGGCCCGGCGCGCCTGACGCACTGCATGCGCTGGCTTGGCCTGGCGCGGCGCGCCATGGCGGTGGCGGTGGACTACGTCGGCGAACGCAGCAGCTTCGGCCAGAAGCTGGCCGACCGCGAAGGCGTGCAATGGCTGCTGGGCGACGCCGCCATGCAGATCGAGATCGGCCGCCTGCTGACCATGCGCGCCGCCGCGCGGCTGGACCAGGGCGACTTCGCGCGCAAGGAGATCTCCATGGCCAAGATCGTCGTGTCGGAAACCCTGCACAAGGTGGTCGACACCGCCCTGCAACTGAACGGCGCGCGCGGCTATTCCAAGGACACGCCGCTGGAATGGATCTACCGCTACGCGCGCCAGGCGCGGCTGGTGGACGGCGCCTCCGAAGTCCACAAGATGGTGCTGGCGCGCTACCTGATGGACCAGGGCGATGCGTTCTGGCAGTGGGACGCCGCGGACGCGCCGCGCAAGGCGCTGGTATGAGCGCGCCCGATCCGGCTACCAACGCCGCCCCCGACTGGCTGCCCGCCCTGGCCGCCTACCTGTCGGCCCAGGGCCTGGGCAACGCCGACGGCCTGCGCGCGCGGGCCTTGACGGGCGGCCAGTCCAATCCGACCTACCTGCTGGAAGACGCCAGCGGCGCGCGCGTGCTGCGCAAGCAGCCGCCCGGCGCGCTGCTGCCCTCGGCCCACGCCATCGACCGCGAATACCGCGTCATGGCCGCGCTGGCCGGCACCGCCGTGCCCGTGCCGGCGATGCTGCACTATTGCGCCGACCCTTCCATCGTCGGCACGCCGTTCTACCTGATGAGCTACGCCCGCGGCCGCGTCTTCATGGACCCGGCGCTGCCGGGACTGGCGCCCGTCGAACGCGCTGCGCTCTACGCCGAGACCGGCCGCGTGCTGGCCGCGCTGCACGCCGTGGAACCGGCCGCCGTCGGCCTGGCGGACTACGGCAAGGCCGGCGACTACTTCGCGCGCCAGGTGGCGCGCTGGACCCGCCAGTACCGCGATACCGAGACCACGTCCCTGGGCGCCATGGACGCGCTGATCGACTGGCTGCCGCAGCACCTGCCGCAGGACGACCAGACCCGCCTGGTGCACGGCGACTACCGCATCGACAACCTGGTGTTCGCGCCCGACGCGCCGCGCGCCATCGCGCTGCTGGACTGGGAACTGTCCACGCTGGGCCATCCGCTGGCGGACCTGGCCTATCACTGCATGTGCTGGCGCATCCCGCCGGCCCTGTGGCGCGGCATCGCCGGCCTGGACCTGGCGGCGCTGGGCATACCCGACGAAGCCGCGTTCGTGCGGGCTTATTGCGAGGCGCGCGGCATCGCGCCGCCGGCCAACTGGGACTTCTACCTGGCCTACAGCTTCTTTCGCATCGCCGCCATCCTGCAGGGCGTGTATGCCCGCGCCCGCGCCGGCAACGCCGCCGCCACGGACGCGCTGGAGATGGGCGCGCGCGTCGAACCGCTGGCCGCGCTCGGCTGGCAGGCCGCGCAACGCGAATCCGCACGCCTGGCCGCCGCCGGCCACTAGGAGCGCATCATGACCCCACCGTCCGCCGACGCGCTGCCGCGCAACGCCGCCAACCACCAGCCGCTGACGCCGCTTGGCTTCCTGCAATGGGCCGCCGCCGTCTACCCGGAACGCGCCGCGCTGCTGCACGGCGACCGCAGCCAGAGCTGGCGCGTCACCGACGAACGCTGCCGCCGCATGGCCGCGGCGCTCGCCGCCTGGGGCGTGCGTCGTGGCGACGTGGTGGCGGTGCTGGCGCCCAACACGCCGGCCCTGTACGAAGCGCACTTCGGCGTGCCGATGGCCGGCGCGGTGCTGAACGCGCTCAACACCCGCCTGGACGCGCGCACGCTGGCGTTCATCCTGGAACACGGCGGCGCCACCGTGCTGCTGTACGACAGCGAATACGCCGCCCTGGTGCGCGAAGTGCTCGGCCACCTGCGCGCGCCGCCGCGCACCGTGCGCATCGAAGACAGCGAATACGCCGGCCCCCACGGCGACCTGGGCGACGCCGAATACGAAGCCTGGCTCGCCGCCCAACCGGCCGACGCCCCCTGGGAAGGGCCACCGGACGAATGGGACAACCTGTGCCTGAACTACACCTCCGGCACCACCGGCAACCCCAAGGGCGTGCTCTATCACCACCGCGGCGCCTACCTCAACGCCACCGGCAACGTGCTGGCCTGCGGCATGCCGCCGCACGCCGTCTACCTGTGGACGCTGCCCATGTTCCACTGCAACGGCTGGTGCTTCCCGTGGACCCTGGCGGCGCTGGCCGGCACCAGCGTCTGCCTGCGGCGCGTGGAACCGGCCGCCATCTTCGAGGCCATCCGCCGCCACCAGGTCGGCTTCTTCTGCGCCGCCCCCGTGGTGCTGAACATGCTGGTCAACGCCCCCGCCGACGTGCGCCATCGCGCCACGCACCGCGTGCAGGCCATGACCGGCGGCGCCGCGCCGCCCGCCGCCATCATCGAAGCCATGGAGCAGCTGGGCATAGGCGTCACGCACCTGTACGGCCTGACCGAGACCTACGGCCCGTCGATCAGCTGCGCCTGGCATGACGAATGGGACGACCTGCCGCTGGCCGAGCGCGCCGCGCTCAAGGCCCGCATCGGCGTGCGCAAGCTCAACGTCGAAGCCGTGCAGGTGATGGACGCCGCCATGCGGCCGGTGCCGGCCGACGGCGTCACGCTGGGCGAGATCATGCTGCGCGGCAATACCCTCATGAAAGGCTATCTGCGCAACCCCGACGCGACCGCCGAGGCCTTCGCCGGCGGCTGGTTCCACTCCGGCGACCTGGCCGTGGTGCACCCGGACGGCTACATCGAGATCAAGGACCGCGCCAAGGACATCATCATCTCCGGCGGCGAAAACATCTCGACCGTCGAGATCGAAAGCGTGCTGTACCGCCACCCCGACGTGCTGGAAGCCGCCGTGGTGGCGCGCCCCGATGCGGTGTGGGGCGAAACGCCCTGCGCCTTCGTCACGTTGAAAGAGGGCGCATCGCGCAGCGCGGACGAGCTGATCGCCTATTGCCGCGAACACCTGGCGCGCTTCAAGACGCCGCGCACCGTGGTGTTCGGCGCCTTGCCCAAGACCTCGACCGGCAAGATCCAGAAGTTCGTGCTGCGCGAGCAGGCGGCGGCGTTGGCGGATCGCGATCCGCCGACTTGAGGAGCGAGGTCCGGCGGTTCGCGCCCGCCCGGGCCTCGCGACGACGTCACGCTAATCGCATTGATACGTGACGCGCGCCAGATCGAAGCGGCGCGCCGCGATGTCCTGCTCGCGCATCAGCACGTAGTAGGCGCCCGGCTGCGGAATGCCGGCACGCGGATCCGCGCCGATCTGCAACACCAGCCGCCAGTCACGCGCCCCCGGCAGCAGGGCCTGCGCGGCCTCGCTGCGCCAGACCTCGCGGCCGCCGCAGTCCAGGCCGTGCGACACCAGCTGGCAGGTTGCCTGCATGCTGTTCTGCAAGGACTGCGGATGGCCGCCAAGCTGATGGTTGTCGCGGCCGTCCATGTCCGGCGTGCCAAACCGCGACCGCCAATCCTGGTAGCTTTCGTAGGCCTCATCGTCCTCCAGGGCAAACGCATCCCAGCCCGCGTCATCGACACCGATCGGCGTCAGCACCGTGCTGGCCGAGACCGGCGCCGCGCGGAACACGCAGGTCCATTCGTCGTCCGACAGCGAGGCCAGCGCATGCGGCACCGGCGCCCGGTCCAGCGCCGCCGCGGGCGTGGTGTCCCACAGCACGCGCCAGCCCACCGAAGCCGCCGGCGTAAAGCTCTCGGTCTGTTCCAGAAAATCGTAGAACACCAGCAGCCGGCCCTCGCGCGGCAGCGCGGCGTCGAATCCCGCTTCCCGCGACAACGCGGCCAGATCGAACTGCCCAAGGAACGTCAGCGGAAACGCCGTTTCCACCGCATCCGCCCGGGCGCGGGCATCCGCGCTGAAACGCTCGCCCTGCGCCGGCGTCATCCACGATCCTTTTTTCTTCGAGTCCGCCAGCAGGCGCTCGGCCTCCTTGCGATGGCCGGCGGCGCGCCCGTTCGCGTCCGGATAGGCCGGCCGCGTCGGCCAGGCCATGCCGCGCGGCAGGTCCGGGCGTCCGCCGATCTTGCTGGCGCCCAGGGGGATCGCGTCCTCCTCGCGGGCGGTGGTCGCCAGCACCAGCGCGGGACGCGCCTGTTCCAGCAGTCGGGAGATCACGCTGGCTGGCAGATCGGTGGCGTCGAGCGAACGACGCAGGGCGTCCTGGTCCGAAGGCAACGGGGTGAAGTCCATGACGGCAAATCCTCCTGGGGCGCGGCGCGCTGGCGAAAGTGCGGCGGGCGTCGCCACCGAAAGCGCCATTCTAGGACGGCGACATGAGGTACCCCGCGATGCCGTCCCACAGCAGCTTCACCGCCGTCACCACCAGCAGCCCGTAACAGAGCCGGTACATCTGCGCCTGGTTCAAGCGGTGATGCAGCCGCCACCCCGCCCAGACCCCCACGAACGCCGCCGGCAGGCTCATCGCCACCAGGCTCCAGTAGCCGCGCGACAGGTCCGCCACCGCCAGCCACGGGCCGGCCTTGAGCAGATTGCCGATGGTGAAGAACATGCTGGTGGTGCCGCCATAGACTTCCTTGGACAGGCCCAGCGGCAACAGATACATGGCCAGCGGCGGCCCGCCCGAGTGCGCCACCATCGTCGTGATGCCCGACGCGCCCCCCGCCAGCAAGGCCTTGCCGCTGGAACGCGGCCGCGCCGTCACCGATGCGCCGCCGCGCCACCACAGCCAGGCGAACAGCAACGTCGTCACGGCCATCAGCACCTCGACGAAATGGCGGTCGACCTGCCGCAGCACCACATAGCCCGCGGCCACGCCCGCCAGCAGTCCCGGCACCAGCCAAGCCAGGTCCGGCCGCGACCAGGTGCGCGGCTTCCAGTAGCGCAGCGCGAACAGATCCATCGCCACGAACACCGGCGCCAGCACGCTGCCGGCGGTGATCGGGTCCATCACCAAGGCCATCAGCGGAATGCCGATGATGGCGAAACCGCCGCCAAACGCTCCCTTCATGAACCCGATCACGCCAATGGCGAGCAGCGACATAGCAACAACGTGGAAATTCAGATCCATGGCCTGGAACAGCAAGAACGGACATTGAAGAAAACGCCAGCGCGCAGCGTTGTGTGACGCCATCCTAGGCCGGATAATCACCGCATCAAAATAATCGTCCTGGATACGCTTGCGCCATGCCCGCGTCCCGCTACAAGCAACTGGTGGACCAACTGGCGACCGACATCCGCAGTGGCCGCCTGCGGCCCGGCACGCGCCTGCCCACGCACCGCGAACTGGCCGCGCGCGAAGGCCTGGCGCTGATGACGGCCACCCGCGTCTACGCCGAACTGCAGACCATGGGCCTGGTCAGCGGCGAGTCCGGCCGCGGCACCTTCGTCAAGGAAGCGCTGCCGCGCGGCCACGGCATCGACCTGCGCGCCTGGAACGACGACACCACCGAACTGACCTTCAACTCGCCGACCCTGCCGGGCCAGGCCGCGCTGTACCGCACCGCCTTGCGCCGCCTGGCCGCCAAGGGCGACGCCGAGGCCTTGCTGCGCTACCGGCCGCACGGCGGCAGCGAACCCGAACGCGCCGCCGCCGCCGCGCACCTGTCGCATCGGGGCGTCGCCGCGACAGCCGCCTCGACCCTGCTGGTCAGCGGCGCGCAGCACGGCCTGACCACCGCCGCCATGGCGCTGTTCGAGCCGGGCGACGTGGTGGCCGTCGACGCGCTGACCTATCCCGGCTTCAAGCTGGCGGCGGAATTCTCGCGGCTGGAACTGGCGGCCATCCCCGCCCGCGCCGATGGCATGGACCTGGACGCGCTGGCCGACCTGTGCCGCCGGCGGCGCGTGCGGGCGGTCTACACCATGCCGACCCTGCACAACCCGCTGGGCTGGGTCGCCGGCACGGCCTGGCGCGAGGCCTTGGTGGCATTGGCACGCCGCCACGGCCTGATGCTGATCGAGGACGGCGCCTACGCCTTCCTCGCCGAAGACGCGCCGCCCCCGCTGGCGGCCCTGGCGCCCGAAGCCACGCTCTACGTGTCGAGCCTGTCCAAAAGCGTGGCCACCGGCCTGCGCATCGGTTCGATCAGCGCGCCGCCAGCCTGGATTCCCAAGCTGGAGCGCGCCATCCGCGCCACCACCTGGAACACACCCGCCACGTTGACGGCGATCGTCCAGGGCTGGATCGAAGACGGCACCGTGCTGCGGCTGGAGGCCGGAAAGCGCGACGACGCCGCGCAGCGCCAACGCATTGCCGCGCAGGTCCTGGGCCGGCTGCATCCGATCGCCCACCCGTCGTCATACTTCGTCTGGCTGCCGCTGGCGCCGGAAGTGCGCGCCGACGCCATCGCCATGGCGCTGATGCGCGAACGCATCGCCGTCTCCACCGCCCACCCCTTCGCCGTCTCGCACGTGCCGCACGCAATCCGGCTGGCGCTCGGCTCCGTCGACCTGGAGGCATTGCGGCGAGCCCTGGAAGCGGTGGCGCGGGTGGTGGCGGACCAGACGGACAGATAGCGGATACAGGCCATCCGCCCCACAGCTTGCAGTCCGACACAATTGGCAAATAGTTGTCCGGCGCATGCCACCCGGCCCCACTAAGATGGCGCCGCACGAGGCGACATGCCGCCAGCGGGACCGCGGACGACGCCAGGCCAGCGCCTGGCCGGCAACGGTTCCCTCCAGAGACAGACGAACACGTGGCTCTTTTACCGAAAGCTCACCACAAGATTGTCCAACCGATGACACCCATGCAGAAAGCCCGCTCCACGCCCCCCACCCGCGGCCAACAGCTGCGCACGACCCTGGCCACGCTCCTGGTGTCCGCCCTGGCCGCCGCGTTCAGCCCGGCCGCCATCGCCGCCGAGCCCGCCGCCACCGCGCCGCGCCTGGATGCGGTCCAGGGCGCCGCCGCCGCCGTGACGCCGCCCGACGCGGCCACCGTGCTCTATTACATTTATCAAATCGACGGCAAGGGCGCCGATTCCTACGAAGTGGCCAACGGCAGCGTCGCCACCTACTGGTTCGGCCATGCCTTCGAGCTGGGCGGCACGCAGTACTTCACCGGCTTCGCCTGGGACACCCGCGAGAAATACGGCAAGCCCGGCGAAGACGAAGTCGGCCCGGAGACCCAGGTCAACCTGGCCGAGTCCACCTTCACCCTGACCGGCTCCAGCGCCGAACGCCCCTGGAAGTTCCGCGGCATGGAGCACACCATCGGCATGTTCGGCGCCTACGAGCGGCCCGAGGCCATCGACACCCGCCGCAAGCCGCTCGAATACCGCACCCCGGCCGGCAAGCTGGTGCTGGCCGTGCCCACGCAGGGCTTCGACAACGGCACCAGCTTCGAGGGCTACGCGCTGTTCGTCTTCAACATCGGCCCGCGCGACGAACTCAAGGACAACGTCTGGACCTACGTCGGCAGCCTCATCACCGGCGACGACAACAGCGCCGCCTGCGCCGACGGCGACGTCATGCCGTGCGTGTCCAAGACCGGCAAGCTGACCTTCACCGCGCAGAACGGCGGCGACATGCCCAGGATCACCGTCACCCCCAGCGGCAGCGAAATCTCCGGCCCGGGCAAGACCCGCCAGCTGGGCGCGGCCGACGCCGTCAGCTACGTCTACGACGCCGCCAGCAAAAAGTACGCCGAGAAGTAAGCCACCCCGCGGGGCGGCGCGGGCCGGCATGGCCCGCGCCGCGGCCCCGCGACTGCCGCTACACTGACAGGTCATGACGCACGTCTTCACGGAACGGACCATGACCTCCCAGCCCCCGGCCATCACCCCCGCGCGCACCGCGCTGTTGGTCATGCACTACCAGACCGACATCATGGACCTGTTCCCGTCGGTCGCCCCCCGGCTGCTGGCCGACACGCGGCAACTGTGCGATGCCGCGCGCCAGGCCGGTGTGAGCGTCTACTTCGCCAAGATCCATTTCAGTCCCGGCTACCCGGAAGTCAGCCCGCTCAACAAGAACGGGCAGGGCATCCGGCAGCTGGGCCGCTTCGTGCATGACCGCGTCTCGCCCGAACTCGGCCGGCGCGACGACGAACCCCTCATCCTGGCCCACCGCGCCAGCGTGTTCTTCGGCACCGACCTGCAGCCGCGCCTGTCGGCCCAGGGCATCGACACCCTGATCATGGCGGGCGTCGCCTCCACCGGCGTCATGCTGTCGTCCATCGCCCACGCCAGCGACGCCGACTACCGTCTCCTGACCGTCAAGGACTGTTGCTACGACCCCGACCCGGTCGTGCACGACCACCTGTTCGCGACCGCTTTCGAGTCCCGCACGACCGTGCTGTCGCTGGACGCCGCCCTGTCCCTGCTGGGCGGTCTATCGAACGAATGAGTTGACCCATGCGTACCCTGATCATTGCCTCCTTTGTCATTGCCCTGAACTTCTCGGCCGCCGGCGCGGCGCAAGCCGAACAAGGTTGCCCGGACGGCTACGCGCCCAGCGTCGGCACGCCCGGCCAGCAATGCGTGCCGATCCCCGTGGAGATCGCGCCCGCCGCGGGCGACGCGTCCCCCCCCGCGTCGCGCGACGCCCAGCGCTGGGGCGCCGTGGCGTATGACGCCCCCTCGGGCTCGATCGGCATTTCGGCCGACCGGACCAGCAAGGCCAAGGCGGAGAAAGACGCGCTGGCCCAATGCGCCACCAAGGGCGGCGCCCGCTGCGCCATCAACACCACCTATCACGACCAGTGCGTGGCGGTGGCCTATGGCCCGTCGCCCAAGGGCAGCGGCGTCATGATCAACTCCGCCCTCGCCGCCAGCGAAGAACTGGCCCGCATGCGCGCGCTGGAGACCTGCGGCAAAGACGCGGGCGGCAGCTGCCAGACGTTCTACGCCGGTTGCAGCCTGCCCCCGGCGGCCCAGTAATCGACGCCGCGCCGGCCCGCCATTCTCGAAGGACCTTCCATGCTTGACCCCGCCACCCTTGTCCTCTTCGGCGGCGCCTGCGTCGCCCTGGCCATGACGCCCGGCCCCGACATGCTGCTGATCGCCTCGCGCAGCGCCGCCCAGGGCAAGGGCGCCGGCTTCGCCTCGCTGGCGGGCATCCAGGCCGGCACCTACTGCCACGCGCTGCTGGCCGCCTTCGGCCTGTCGCAGCTGTTCGTGGCGGTGCCCATGGCCTACGACGCGGTGCGCTTCGCCGGCGCGCTCTACCTGCTGTACCTGGCCGTGCGCACCTTCCGCAGCAAGCCCGCGCAGAGCGTGCCCGACGCCGGCAGGGCCCGCTCGCCGGTGCGCGAGGTCTTCATGCAAGGCCTGCTGACCAACCTGCTCAACCCCAAGATGGCGCTGTTCGTGCTGGCGCTGTTCCCGCAGTTCGTGCGGCCGCAGGACGGCTCGGTGGCCCTGCAGATCCTGGTGCTGGCCACCATCCTCAACGTCATCGGCCTCTTCATCAACGGCGCCGTCATCCTGGCCGCGCACCAGCTCAGCCGGCGCTGGGCCGGACGGCAGCGCGTGTCGCGCTGGCCGCAGTACGTCCTGGGCTCGGTGTTCCTGGCCCTGGCCTTGCGCCTGGCCACCGCCAACCGCAACTGACGCGCACCCATGCAGAAAATCGAAGGCCAGGAATTCCGGATGGCCCTGGACAAGGGCAACGCGCATTTCCACGACCTGCATCTGCACGACTGCGCCTTCGACAACTGCGGCCTGTCGATGGTCAAGTCTCCGCAGCGCATGTCGCGCGTACAGCACCTGCGGCTGTCCCAATGCCGCGTGACGAATTCAGAGATCAAGCCGTGCGTGTTCGAGGACGTGGTGGTCGAAGACCTGTCCACCAACCCCATCCTGCTGGTGTGGGCCTCGTTCTTTCGCCGCGTCACGCTCAAAGGCAAGATCGGCAAGCTCAATCTCAACCTGACGCCCGAAGCGTTCTGCACGGATGCGGACCGGCTGCAGCAATTCGAGACCGCCCGCGCCGCGTTCTATGCCGAGACCGATTGGGCGCTGGACATCAGCGAAGCCAAGCTGCTGGGACTGCGTTGCGAAGGCGTGCCGCTGCACCTGATCAGGCGCGATCCGCGGACCCAGGTGATCCTGGACAAGCGCGGCCGCTATCGTGGCCAACCGGCGCTGGACGCGGGCTTCGCCAAGGCCTTTCCCGTCGCCGACAGCGTGCTGCGCGGCTTCGACGAATCCGACAGGCCGGCCATGCTGCTGACCGCATCGCTGGGCGCGCCGAAGAAGCGGCGCGACGAGGAGCTGGGCGCGATCGCCGAACTCAGGACCCTGGGTTTCCTGGAGGATTGAGCCTCATGACGCAACGGCCTCATAACGCAACGGCCTCCTGACAATGACCATGGACAATGACGACCGCACCTTGGTGATCCCCCGGCGCACACCCGCATCCGCCGCCATGACCGCGAACGTCAAGCGGGCCATGGCGCTTACCGCCGAGTTGAACCGCCTGACCTTCAACGACGCCGATGCCGTCCGCGCCCTGTTCAGCGAATTGATCGGCCAGCCCGTCGATGACAGCGTCCTGCTGATCCCGCCGTTCTACACCACCGGCGGCCCCGACATCCGGCTCGGACGCAATGTCTTCATCAACCAGAACTGCACCTTTTACGACCTGGGCGGCCTGTCCATCGCCGACGATGTGATGATCGGGCCGAACGTGAGCCTCATCACCTCCCGCCACCCGCTCGCGCCATCGCAACGGCGCGATTTCGTCACCGCCAGACCCATCGCGATCGAAAGAAACGTCTGGATTGCCGCCGGCGCCACCGTCATCGGCGGCGTGACCGTCGGCGAGAATTCGGTCGTGGCGGCGGGGTCCGTCGTCACCAGGGACGTGCCGCCGAACACCCTGGTGGCGGGCAACCCCGCGCGCGTGGTCCGGTCCCTCGAAGAGCCTGAAGGATAAAACCACGGCCGGGCGATCCATGAAGGAATCGTGTGGCCCCCCCATCGCGCAGGACATCGCCATGCCTCTTTCCGCCTTGTTGCACACCACCGATCTCGCCGCGACCCGCGACTTTTACGGGTCTGTGCTGGGCTTCACCGTCACCGACTCCGCCGAAGGCACGCTCACGGTCGAGAAACACGGCGGCCGGCTGATCTTCACCACGCTCGACCTGTGGCAGCGGGCGCCGGGATTCAGCGGCACCCTGTATTTCTCGCTTCCCGATGTCGAAGCGTTCTATCGGCAGGTCAAGGACAAGACGCCCATCGCGTGGCCATTGCAACGCATGGCGTATGACTCCCATGAGTTCGGGCTGATGGATGGCAACGGATATACGCTGGCGTTTGTGCAGGGGGTTTGACAAAGACCCGGGCAAATCAGACCGGCGGCTGTGTGGGATGAGAAGCCCTGGTGTTACCTTCAATCGACTGCAAAAGTCGGTTGCAGCGTTTGTGGCCGGCGATAGACGACCACCATGCCAAGCCAGTCCTCTTTTATCGAACCGGTTTTTCTTCCTCGTCCATGGCATATACAATTTGGCATATGCCAAAAGGAAGAAGCCATGACGATTCCGACCTCCCCCGCCAAACCCCGCGAAGCCAAGCTCTTTCGCAACAACCGCAGCCAGGCGGTGCGCATTCCGGCAGAGTTCGAATTGCCAGGTGATCGTGTGCTGATCCATCGTGAGGGCACGAAGCTCATCATCGAACCGGTAATCGGGCCGCGCGACATCGTGGAATTGTTGGTCCAATGGCGACAAGACGAACCGCTTGGGCCGGAAGACCAATTTCCGGACATCGCCGACGCGCCGCTCAAGCCGGAGGACGTCCTGTGAGCGGTTATCTGCTGGACACCAACATCATCAGTGCGCTGCTGCGTGATCCCAACGGCCCGGCGGCCCGCCACATCGAGCGGGTAGGCCCAAAGAGGATATTCACCAGTATCGTCGTCGCGGCGGAACTGCGCTACGGCTGCGCCAAGAAGGGGTCCGCGAAGCTGCAAGCGAAAGTCGAAAGCCTGCTGAGCGCGCTCCCTGTACTGCCCCTGGATGTGCCCGTCGACATCAAGTACGGCAGCCTGCGCGCTGAACTGGAAGCCGCTGGCGAGCCGATTGGTGCAAACGATCTGTGGATAGGCGCACACGCCTGCACGCTCGGGCTGACGCTGGTGACGGGTAATACCCGGGAATTCGAGCGTATCCCCGGACTCGCCGTGGAAAACTGGCTGGCCTGAATCGATCACATCGTCTCGTTGCTTTAGCAGCATCGAGACCACGTGCCCCGATGCCGCCAATCTGCAAAAGGCGGTTTCGAACCTGCAACAACGGCGGCTTATTCAGCCCTGGCCTTCATCGAATGCTTCGGCGCCCGGTAATGCGTCGGCACCTTCGGCTCCCTGCGCGTGATGGCCGCCGGCGTGCCTCCCGGCGCCGCCAGCGCCTGCGCCAGCAACTTGGCGAACATCTTGCGGATGGCGGAATTGCTGTCGTTCACATCCTGCTTGCAATACAACCGGAACAGCCAGAATTGCCGCTCGGCGTCGCACCAGTAATAGATGACTCGCAAGCCGCTGCGCTTGCCCCGGCTGCGCTGCGGATCAACGTAACGCAGCTTGCGCAGCCCGCCGGTGCCTTCGATGACGACGCCGGCCTCGGGCAGTTTCAACATCAGGCATTGCAGCGCGCGAAATTCGTCGTCGGCCAGAAATTCCTCGCGGTGGCGAGAGAATTCGGGCAGCTCGACAAACAGGGCATTCATGGCAACGCACGCGTATCGCGTCTGGGGATCGACTGAAGCCCATTTTGACGGGCTTCATGTCGTCCATGCGTGTGCTGGGCGTGGGTTTCGGACGAAGCGAATGACGCTGCCTTGTGGCTGCAAGACGCGCCTTGCGCTTACACGACTGCCAGTCGTTCCACGGTATCGGGGAATCTCTCGACCAGACGAATCAGCAAGGCCGCCTGCGCATTCGGCTTGGCGCGGCCTTGCTCCCAGTTTTCCAACGTGCGAGGGTTGGTGCGCAGATAGTGCGCGAATACCTGCCGCGACAGGTGCAAGCGCTCGCGCAGAGCCAGCAGCTCTTCCGCGGTCACCTCCGGTGCGGGATTGCGTTCTACTTTGTGCGTGCGCAAGGTTCGCTTGCCCGCTCGCTCATCGGCAAGCGCATCGAGGCCCTCGGCTATTTCCGCATACAAATTCCGCTTTTTCATCGCCGCGCCTCGCGTTCCGCTTCCAACATGCTTTTGAGCAATTTCCTGTCCCTAGCGGTCAGGTCGTTCATTTCGTCCTTGTCATACAGCGTGAACAGCCAGAACTGAGATCGGCCATCCCACCAGTAGTAGATGACTCGCAGGCCGCCACGTTTACCCTTACCACGCCGCGGATCGCCAAACCGCAATTTGCGCAATCCACCTGTGCCTTCGATGACATCCCCAGCCTCCGGGCGTTGCATCATGGCTTGCTGCAGGGCATGAAAGCCATCGTCGTCGAGATAATCCGTGCGATGACGGGAAAACGCGGGTAATTCGACAAAAAGGGCTTTCATTAAAATGTACGCAAGTTGCGTATAAAAATCAACAGAGCAAAGACGCACAAAGGTGCCAGCGCGATCAAGACGAATCGGCGGAGCTGGAGTATGGAATGCCGGCAATAGCCAGGAGAGCCATTTTGGCGAGGTTGCCTTCTCAAGCGGATACGCAGCAGCTGATATCCGACCAACAGAAAAGAAAGCCGACATTGCATCGACGCAAGGCCCCGCTGCGTAACAGCGGCGAGCCGACCCCGCGCGATCGGCTCGCCGTTCACTCAACCCGTCGCGTCAGACATCGACTAAACGCTGTGCCGAAGGCAACGCGCTAGAACCGCCCCCGCAACGTCAACAACACGCTGCGCGGCGCGCCATAGTTGTTGCGGTTCTCCACGTACCCCGGGTACTCGTAATACACCTTGTCGAACAGGTTGTTCACGTTCAGCGCCGCCGTCCAGTGCGAGGTCAGGTCGTACGCCACCCGCGCATTCCACACGCTGTACGACGGCCGCCGCACCTTCGAGATGCTGTTGCTCAGCGCGCTCTGCCAGTTCACGCCGGCGCCAAGGCTCAGGCGGTTCCACTCGTCCGGCAGGCGGTATTCGCTCCAGACGCGCAGCAGGTGGCGCGGGGTTTCCTCGCTGAAGGTCTGGCCTTCGCGGTCGGGGTCGCTCAGGTACTTGTTGCTGTTGAAGGTGTAGCCGGCCGCCAGTTGCAGGCCGGTCATCACCTCGCCGCTCATCTCTGCCTCGAAGCCCTGGCTGCGCACCTTGCCGGCGGCGCGCGAGCAATAGCCGCCGTTGCACACCGGGCCGGCCTCGTAGTCCTGCACCGCGCGGTTCTTCTGGTCGATGCGGTAGACGGCGAACGAGGTATTGAGTTTGCCGTCCATCAGCTCGCCCTTGATGCCGGCCTCGTAGTTGGCGCCGACGATGGGCTTGAGGATGCTGCCGTCCAGCGTGGTGGCGGTCTGCGGCTCGAAGATGTCGGCGTAGCTGGTGTAGACCGACCAGTTCGGCGTCAGCGCGTACACCAGGCCCAGGAACGGCGTGAACTCGGCGCTGGCCTTGCTGGTGCTGACGTCGCTCCAGGTGGCGGCCTGCGTGCTGTAGCGGCTCTCGAACCAGCTGAAGCGGCCGCCCGACACCAGCGTCAGGTCATCCGTCAGGCTGCTGCGCAACTGCGCGTAGACGCCTTTCTGCACGTGCGGCTCATAGCGCGAGGTGCGCTGCGAATCCGGGAAGCTGTCCGGCCTGGGCACGCGCGCATCCGGGCGGAACACGTCCAGCGGCAGGTAGTTGGAGGCGTACTCGATGCGGTCGGTGGACTTGAGCCGCGACAGGCTCACGCCCACCACCAGATCCTGCGGCATGCCGAAGGTGGTGAAGCGCCCGTTCACGTTGGCGTCAAAGCCGATGTGCCGCGCCGACTTGTCGTAGTTCCAGGCGTTGCGCATCGGCCCCATCCGCGTCACCGGGTCCACCGCGCCCGTCGCGTCCAGCGCCGTGGTCAGGCTCTCTTCCTTGACGTAGGTGGCGGCGATCTTCAGGCGCCAGTCGTCGTTGAAGCGGTGCGTCAGGTCGGCGAACAGCTGCGTTTCGTCGCGGTCCCACTTGTTCCAGTCCGCCCCCAGGAAGGTCGACCGCTTCAGGCCCAGCGAGCTGCCGTCGCTGTAGCGCGGCAGGCCGCCGAAGAAGGGCGTGGAACGCAGCCGCGACACCAGCACGCCCGCGCCCAGCGTAGTGCGCGGCGTCAGGTCGTAGTCGAGCGCGGCGTACAGGTTGGTGTCGCGCTCCTTGACCACGTCGATGAACGAACCCTTGGTGTCGTAGTCCAGCACCGCGCGGCCGCGCAGGCTGCCGTCGGCGTTGAGCGCGCCGCCCGCGTCCAGCATGCCGCCGTAGTGGTCCCACGACCCGGCGCGCGCTTCCATCAACACCTGCGTCTCGGCGGTCGGGCGCTTGCGCACCAGGTTGACCGAGCCGCCCGGCTGGCCCGCGCCCTCGAACAGCCCCTGCGCGCCGCGGAACACCTCGACGCGGTCCAGATAGGCGGTGCTGCCGGTGAAGCTGTTGCCCACCGCATAGAAGCTGCGCGACAGGGGCACGCCGTCGTACTGGATATTGCTGATCTTGAACCCGCGCGAATAGAAATTGCGCCCGCCGTCCGCCACCTCGCTGATGGTCACGCCGGTGGTGTTCTCCAGCACCTCGCTGATGGTGGCCAGGTTCTGGTCGTCGATACGCTTGCGCGTCACCACCGTGACCGACTGCGGAATGTCCTTGAGCGCCTGCTCGGTCTTGCCGATGGTCGCCGCGCTGGCCGCATACGACTGCGAGCCCTCGGTCTGGGCGTGGTAAGTGCCGCTCACCAGCACCGGCGACAACGTGCTGACGCCGGTGCGCGGCTCGGCCTCGATGCGGATGCCGCCATCGACATTGACCGCGCGATAGCCCGTGCCCGCCAACAGCGCGCGCAAGCCGTCCGCCGTGTCGAAGGCGCCGTTCAACCCGGCGCTGCGCGCCCCCGCCAGCTGCGCGGACGAATACGCCAGCGAGATCCCCGCCTGCCGCGCGAACGCCGACAGCGCGTCATTCAAGGGCCCGGGCGCGATGGCATAGACGCGCGCCGATGCGGTCGCCGCCTGCGTCGCGGGCGGCGCGGCCTGGGCGCGCGCCGGAGCCGCGCCCGTCAACGCGCCCAGGGCCACCATCAACGGCAGCAGCGCAACAGGGGAAAGGGAAGGGCAGGCGCGCAAGCAAGCCCGGTCACCGGGCGGCGTCGCCGCGGCCCGGAGGCGGTGGGTCTTCACGAGAGATACTCCATTGAGGGTCGGTCGATACGGGGCAGTGCGCACTGCTGCACCCGGTATGACGAGCGTCTTGCCCAATCCCCTCAAATTCTTTGTAACGGCGCTCAGCCGCGCGCCCGCACCCGCGTCACCCGGCCGCCCCACCACAGGCGCCCGGCCTGCGGCTCCACCGGCAGGATCTGGCGCAGCAGCGCCAGCACCTTGCGCGTGTCGTCCAGCTGGAACACGCCCGACACCTTCAAGCGCGCCACCGCCGGGTCGCACTCGATCGGTCCGTGATAGCGCGCCAGCTCGCGCAGGAAGGCATCCAGCGGCATGTCCCGCACCGACAGCGCACCATCAACCCAGGCGCCGCCGTCCAGCATGCGAGCGGCCTCGGGCGCAATCGGCTCGACGGCGCGCGGCGTCATGCGCGCGGACTGGCCCGGATGCAGCGTGGTCGAGGTATCGCCCTCGCGCGGCGCCAGCGCCACCGCGCCTTCATCCACCGCGACCTCGCTGTAGTCGTCCCACTGCCGCACCCGGTAGCGCGTGCCCAGCGCCTGCGCCCGGCCATCGCGCGTCTCCACGAACAGCGGCCGCGCCTGCGGCTCGTGTCCCGAGATCAGATAGATTTCACCGGCCAGCAACCGGATGCGACGCACCGCGCCGCCATAGTCGATATCGACGGCGCTGTCGCTGTTGAGCACCAGCGTGCCGCCATCCTGCAGGCGGACCTCGCGCCGTTCGCCGCGCGCGGTGGACACGTCGGCCAGCATCTGCTGCACCAGGGGCGCATCGCCCAGCCGCCACGCCATCCACCCGCCCGCCGCCAGCGCGCCGAACGACGCCAGCACCTTGCGGCGCGAACGCCGCGCCTGCGCCGCGCCCGTCTGCCGCAGAATGCGCGCGGCCGCTTGCGGCGGCATCTCCGCCGCCGGCCGTTGCAACCGGGCGCCCAGCGCCTGCAGGCGTTCCCACACCACCGCGTGCGCCGGCCGCGCATGCAGCCAGGCCTCGAACGCCTGCCACGCGCCAGCATCGGCCGTGTTGTATTGCAGCTTGATGCGCCACTGGATCGCCGCGTCCAGCACGGCCGGTTCCGCCGCGCCGTCCGTCGCCGGGCCGGAATCGGCCTGCGCCGCGGGCGTGCGATCAAGACTCATAGACCAGCCGATAGCAATGGCCCAGCGCCTGCGCCAGATAACGTTCCACCGTCGCCACCGACTTGCCCACCTGCCGCGCGATCTGCGGGCAGGTGTAGCCGTCCATCTGCGCCAGCAGGAACACATCGCGCACCTCGGGCTTGAGACGCCCCAGCATCTGCGCCACCTGCTCCAGCGATTCCAGGATCAGCAGCCGCGATTCTTCAGAGGGCCAGTGCTGTTGCGGATAGGTCTGCAACACCGCCAGATAGCTGCGCTCGATGTCGAGCCGGCGCCAGTGGTCGACCAGCAGCCGGTTGGCGATGGTGCGCAGGTAGGCGCGCGGCTCGCGCAAGGCGGTGTCGGGGGGGTGGGAGGCGTTGGGCGCGTGCGGGGTGTCGGACGGGCTTTGCGCGTCGGACGGGTTCGGCGTGCCGGACGGGTGCAGCGTGCCGGACGGATTGGCCGACAGCAAGCGCACGAAGGTGTCCTGCGCCAGGTCGGCCGCGCGGTGCGCATCACCCAGCTTCAGACGCAGCCAGCCATGCAGCCAGGCGTGATGGTCACGGTAGAGCGTCGCGATACCGGCGTCGGGGCTGGCGCTGGGCTTGGCTGGCATGAGGGCAGGGCATGTGAATGGGAATTGTTCACATTATAGGGTGAAGCTTGGGCTCCTCCGGGACTGCGAGGCCAGGCCAACACCTTCTGCGCCTGAAGCGACAAGCCACCATATTGACGCCATCGACGCCATCGACGCCATCAAGCGACATGCCGCCCTCAGAACGGCTTCATCACCACCAGCAGAATGATCAGCACCGGCGCGGCCAGCACCACCGGCATCAACCGCGCACGACTCGCCTCGGTGACGTCACCCGCCGCCTCCGCCAGCCGCCGCAGCCGTCCCGCCTGCATCCCGTGCACCGCCGCCAGCAACAGCACCAGCGCCAACTTCACCGACAGCCACCCGCTGCCAAACCAGCCCGCGCTCGTCGCCAGATACACCCCGCTGGCCAACGCGCCCACCATCGCCGGCGTGGTCAGCAGCCGTTCCCACTTGCGCAGCAGCCGCAGGCGCGCAAGCTCCTGCGGCAAGGCCGGCCCCGGCAGCTTGTCGGCCGCCGCCAGCACGAACGCCTGCACCACCATCCCCGCCACCCAGAACAGCACCAGCGCCAGGTGCAGCGACTTGATCAGCAGATACGCCATCGCTCACGCCTCCCGCGCGCGGCGCAGCTATGGGGTCGGCATCGACGAATTTTCCGGCTTCCACACCGGGGTACCGTTGGTGGCGGTAGTGGGGGAGTATACGGTGATGGTTAGCGCCTTATCTACAGAATGAGGCAATTTCGTCACTGACGCGCTAACCAAGCGATGACTGGTTTCGACCCACAGCAGTCACTGGCGACCGTCCGGTTTGGACAATCTACCGCCGCCTGCGCTTCTGCAACGTGCGCACGCTTGCCGGAATGCTTCGTACACTTGGTCTCGTACGAGCCAGTGCCGATGTCCAACATGCCCCGATGAGGCGCACGCCGCGGGCGCCATGCGTTTCCAAACCAGAGTCGGCTGGCCGCGGCAGTGTAGAACGCGGCAAGGGCAATCCGTCTAGCTCCATTTCAGCAAAGGTGAACGCGATTTAT
>ERZ1739169.77-NODE-77-length-31052-cov-17.580217_pt1 | contig 31052 bp, 29 predicted proteins | sample MGYA00581756_ERZ1739169 | MGnify/ENA primary metagenome ERZ1739169 (study PRJEB40789, sample SAMEA7425667) | Salamandra salamandra | biome: salamander skin | place: Germany | collected 2020-03 | study: cvxcv | reverse complement strand
CCACGTGGGCGGGCGGGAAGGGGGCGGCGCGGGAGACGGCGAGCGCCAGCGGGGCGGTCTGCGCGGCGGGCGCCGGGGTGACGTGGGCCAGCAGGCCGAACGGGCACTGCGCGCCGGTGTCGGCGCTGGAGTGGCCGCCGCCGGACTTGCCGTCGGAAGAGAGCGCGATCTTGAAGGTGGTCAGGTCGCCGGCGGCCGAGCAGAAGGTCACTTCGAGCCGGCCGTCGTGCAGCGCGCGGGCGTCGGGCATGTAGCCCGTCGGCACCAGGGCGCGCAGCAGCAGCGCCAGGAACGCCAGCCACAGCACGCCCCGGACGCGCGGGGCGCCGGCGGTACGCGAGGGATGGGTCAGGGCGGACATGGAGCGATTGTAGGCCGAGCGGCCGGGGACGGTTTCAGGTGTCGGGATCGAGGCGCCGGATCAGGGCGATGTAGCGGCGCCGCGCCTGGTCGGCGGGCAGGCCGGCCAGCAGGCGCCAGGTGGCCAGCTCGACCTGTTCGCGCACGCTGGCGTCCGGCACGTCCTGCGGCGGCGCATCGCCGCGCCGCGCCTGCTGCTCGTAGGCGTAGAGCCGGATGGCGACGCTGGTGGACGGCGCCTGCGGCAGGGCGCGCAACTCGATCACGGCGGCCTCGAACGCGTCCTCCAGGTCGTCGGCGCCGATCGCCAGCGTCTCCCGGTCCATCGCGTCGCCCTCGGGCTCCAGGCCGCTGGCGACGGCCAGCCGCCGCCAGAGCGCATCTTCGGTGGCCGGGTCCGAGGCCCGCGCGGTGACCTTGGCGATGGTGTTGTTGCGCAGGCGCAGGGTATGGGTGGAGGCGCCGCGGTAGCGGATGGGGCCGTCCTGCACGGAGAACGTCAGCGGCACCGCGATCGACCGTCCGGCCGGTTCGGGCGGGCCGACGCTGTCGACCGTGAAGGTGTTGCGCGAATAGTCCATCACGCGCGAGAACAGGTCGATCAGGCCGCCGCGGCCCTGGTAGACGCCGCTCAGGGGGCTGTCGCCTTCCTCGTGCCAGGCGACGTCCTCGGCGAACAGCGGGAACAGGGTTTCGAACTGGCCCGACAGCATCGCGTCGCGGTAGTCGCCCAGGATGCGTTCGACCTCGTCGCCGCTCATCGCGGCGGCGCGGCCCGGGCGCGCGGTGGCCGGGCGCTTGTCCATGAATTGCAGGATGTCGGCGGCGACCCGGTCGCGGTCGTTGTCGACGCAGATCATGTGGTAGCTGTTGTCCAGCAGCACCAGCCGGCTGTCGGGAATGGCGTCGTTCAGGAAGTGCGCCGAACGCACCGAGGTCAGCTCGTCCTCGTGGGCGTGGATGATCAGGCTGGGGCAGCTGATGGCGTTCAGGCCGCGTTGCACCAGGCGGCGCAGGCGGTCGACTTCGCGCACACAGGCCAGCGGCACCCAGCGGTAGTGGAAATTCTCGCCGCGCTCGAACTTGGCCTTGACGATGGAGCGCACCAGTTCGTTCTTGATGCCGTAGGGCTCTTCCTCTTCGACCCGCATGCGCGCGGCCAGGCCGGGGATGCGGTAGACCAGATTGCGCAGGCCGCGGTACCAGGGCGTGCTCCAGCCGTCGATGAAGACCGGCGCGGCCAGGCTCACCAGCTTGCCTTTGCGGTGCTGCACGCGCTTGCACAGCTCCACCGCCAGCAGCGCGCCCAGGCACATGCCGACCACATGCAGCGTGTCGTGGCGCGCGGCCACCTCGCGGTACTTGGCGGTGACGGCGTCGATCCAGTCCTCGGCGCGCACCGGCAGCAGGTCCTCGGGCGTGGTGCCATGGCCGGGCAGCGTCAGCGTGTGGGTCTCGATGCCGGCGCGCTTGAGGATCTTGTGCAGCGAACCCAGGTCGTACTGGGTGCCGCCCAAGCCGTGGATGAGCAGGGCTCCAGTGTTAGTTGACATCTGCCTGCTCGACTTCACCCAGGCGCCACATGCCGGCCACGACGGCCACGCTGCCATCGAAATCCTCCAGCGGCGAGCCGCGGTCGCTGACCACGCGCCAGCCGCCGCCGGCGTGCGCCATGCGGAACAGCAGCGGGGTGCGGTCCTGGGCGCCGGCGCGGCGCGCGGCCCAGTGCAGCGTCAGGCGCGCGCGGTCGTCGGGATGGGCCAGCGCCAGCAACGCGTCCAGGGTGGGAATGGCGTTGGCCTGCATGCCGAAGGCGCCCTGGAGGTCGCCGGCCAGCTCGAGCGAGCCGTCGAACGGGTTGTAGCGGTACATCAGCTGGTGGCTGCCCGCCAGCGCCAGGTCGAAACGGCCGCGCCATTGCACGGCATTTTCGAGTTCCTGCGCGCGGGCGCCGCGCAGCGTGTTGACCAGCAGGATCAGCAGCGCGGTGACCACCAGGTAGACCTGGGTGGCCAGCAGCACGTGCCAGTGGTCGTTGGCCTCGACGAAGGGGCCCTCGCCCTGGGCGCTCTGGTAGAGCGCCATCAGGGTCAGCGTGACGACGCCCAGGGTGCCGCCCAGCGGGCCCCACACCAGCGCGGTCAGCACCGCGAACACCAGCGGCAGGTAGGTCAGCTCGAAGGTGACGACGTACGGCAGGTTCTTGATCATGTCGCCGTCGAAGGTCATGAAGGTCGACACGATCAGGCCGACGTAGGCGATGACGCCCAGCACCAGGTCGCGCCGCCGCGGACCGCCCGAACGGCGCGGGCGGAAATTGGCCCAGACCGTCAGCGCGGGCGCCAGGATCAGGATGCCCGCCAGGTAGGCCGCCACCCAGGTGCGCAGCCGCACCAGGGCATGGGCTTCCTGGGTCAGCCAGAGCCAGCCGCCGCCCAGCAGCGCGGACAGGCCGGCGCCGACCACCGCGCCGGCCAGCAGCGCCGCCACCAGGCCCACGCCGCCTTCGCGCGGGGTCAGGCGCTGCACCGTCCAGGCCGCCAGCAGGCTGGACAGGCTGGCGGTGATGGCGAACACCAGCGCCGTGGCGGGCTGGCCGCGGGTGAAGCTGGTGAGCGCCAGCTGGGCGCAGAAGAAGGCGGCCAGCAGCAGCGACCAGTTGCGGCGCTGCGTCAACAGATAGGCGCCCACCGCCACGCCGGGCGGCAGCCAGACGAACACGGCATGGCTCACCGGGTCGTTGAGCAGGCGCGAGAAGACGCCGCACAGCAGGTACGGGATGGCCCATAGCAGGCAGTACAGGTTCTTTCGCGGCGCTTGGGGCATTCCCATATTGTTCCTTGCAGACGCTGTGACACAGGGCGAGCTGGCGCTCGCGGCAATCAGCGGGTTATACACGGCCCGGCATGGTCCGCGAAAGTTGCCGGGGCATACCGCCGTCCGAAAATCTTGGTACCCTTGGACGCAGTCATTCTCCACTCCGTTCCAGGATTCAGTGCTCTCCTTGCCCGCCCAGACCTTGCCTGTTCCCGATTTTGCCGGCGTTTCCGGCGTCCTGCCGGCGCGGCCGCCGGCCCGCGGCGCGGTCCGGCTCGTCCGGCTGGCGTTGCTGGCCATGCTGCTGGCGCTGCTGGCGGCCTGCGGCACGACCAAGGTCCAGCCGGGCTACTACCGGGTGCAGTCGGGCGACACGCTGACGCAGATCGCCCGCAAGCAAGGCACCAGCGTATCGAACCTGGTGCGCTGGAACAACCTGTCCAACTCCAACTCGATCGAGGTGGGGCAGATGTTGCGCGTCGCGCCGCCCGCCGGCCAGGCCGCCGCCACGCCCGCCAAGCCGCGCGCCAGTTCCTCGGGTGGCAGCCGTTCGCCGGCGCCCGCCACTGGCAAGCGGCGCACCGCGCCGCCGGGGGCGATCTCGCTGGTGTGGCCGGCGCAGGGCAAGGTGACCCGCGGCTACGACGGCTCGGGCTCCAATGGTATCGTCATTTCCAATTCCGCCGGCACGCCGGTGGTGGCCGCCGCCGCCGGCACCGTCGCCTATTCGGGCAGCGGCCTGCGGGGCTACGGGCACCTGGTGATCGTCAAGCATAACGCCAGCTTCCTCAGCATCTACGCCCACAACAGCAAGCTGCTGGTCAAGGAAGGTCAGCGGGTGAGCCAGGGCCAGAAGATCGCGGAAATGGGCAACAGCGACAGCAAGCAGGTCGGGTTGTACTTCGAGCTGCGCTACGACGGCCAGGCGGTCGATCCGGCCGGGTCCCTGCCCGGGAAGTAGGAGCCCCCACGCTGCGCGCACTGCGTGCGCTTGCTGCCCCCCGAGGGGGCTGCCCGGCCTTCGGGCGGCCGGGCGGCCGGGCGCCCCATCAACCGATCTGGCCGGCGTCCTGCGTCAGCGTCGAGATGAATGCCGCGGTGCGCGGGTCGCGCGGGCGGGTGAAGAGGTCGCGCGAGGCGCCGGATTCGACCACGTCGCCATCGAGCAGGAACACCGCTTCACGCGACACGCTGGCGGCCAGGCGCAGGTCATGCGTGGCCATCAGCATGGTCATGCCCTCGGCGGCCAGCTGGCGCAGCACGTCGACCACTTCGGCCGCCAGGCCGGGGTCGAGCGCCGAGGTCGGCTCGTCGCACAGCAATACGCGGGGGGCGGGCGCCAGGGCGCGCGCGATCGCCACGCGCTGCTGCTGGCCGCCCGACAGATTGGCGGGCCAGGCCTCGGCCTTGTCCAGCATGTTGACCTTGCGCAGCAGCTCCTCGGCGCGCGCGCGGGCGCGGTCGGCGGGCCATTTCTGCACCGTCACCAGCCCTTCCATCACGTTGCCGATGACGGTCTGGTGCGGGAACAGCTGGAAGTTCTGGAACACCATGCCGGTCTGCATGCGCACCCGCTGCACCTGGTCGCGCGAGAGCTTCTCGCCGGGCTCGAACTCGACCCGCTCGGGGCCGATCTCGAGCGTGCCGCGGTCGGGCACTTCCAGCAGGTTGACGCAGCGCAGCAGGGTGCTCTTGCCGCTGCCGGACGGGCCGATCAGGGCGGTGACGCTGCCTTCGGCGATGGCCACGTCGACCTGCTTGAGCACCAGGTTGCCGCCAAAGGATTTCTCGATCTGTTCCAGGCGGATCATCGGTTCTTCTCGGAAAACACCGCGTGCTGGCCGAAGCGTCGCTCCAGGCGCACCTGGGCGGCGGACAGCACCGAACTGAACACCAGGTAGATCAGCGCGGCCTCGGTGTACAGGATCAGCGGTTCATACGTGACGGCGGCGATGCGCTGGGCCGCCTGGAAGATCTCGGGCACGGTCAGCACGGCGGCCAGCGAGGTGTCCTTGACCAGGGCGATGAAGGAATTCGACAGCGGCGGCACCGCCACCCGCGCGGCCTGCGGCAGCACGGTGCGGCGCAGCGCCTGGGCGCGCGTCATGCTCAGGGAATAGGCGGCTTCCCACTGGCCGCGGGAGATCGACTCGATGGCGCCGCGGATCACTTCGGAGTTGTAGGCGCCGACGTTCAGCGTGAAGCCGATCAGCGCCGCCGGCAGCGGGTCGAGCACCACGCCGACGCTGGGCAGGCCGTAGAAGATCACGAACAGCTGCACCAGCAGCGGCGTGCCGCGGATCAGCCAGACGTAGAAACGCACCAGCGCCACCAGCGGCGCCGGCCCGAACAGCCGGATCAGCGCCACCACGAAGGCCAGCGCCAGCCCCAGCGCGAACGACATCAGCGTCAGCGGGACGGTGAACACCAGCCCGGCGTGCAGCAGGGGCCAGAACGAGTCGGCCATCAACTGCACCCAGGCCGGCACCGCGAGGGCGTCGACCTGGGCCAGAATCCAGTCGGGCAGGACGTTGTGCAGCCAGGCGGGGAGCGTCATGGAGCGGACCGCTTATTGCTGCGCCGACAGGTCCGTGCCGAAGTACTTGACCGAGATGGTCTTGTAGGTGCCGTCGGCCTTGATGTCGGCCAGCGCCTTGTTGATGGCGGCCACCAGTTCAGGATTGTTCTTGCGCAGCAACACGCCGGAATTGCTGAACTCGGCGGCCTTGTCGGTGGCGGCGATCTTGACCTTGGCGTTGGGCTTCTGCTTCTTGAAGTCCAGGAACGACAGGTTGTCGTTGACCGTGGCCTCGACGCGGCCCGAGGTCAGCAGGTCGATGGCCTCGTTGAAGCCCTGCACCGCGACCACTTCCGCGCCGTGGCTCTGCGCCAGCTTGCCGAAGTTGCTGGTGAGCGTGTTGGCGGACTTTTTGCCCTTGAGGTCGGCGAACGACTTGATGGTGGTGTTGTCGTCGCGCACGATCAGCACGGCGGCCGACGAGATGTAGGGATCGGAGAAGTCGTACTTGGCGCGGCGCGCGTCGGTGATGCCGACCTGGTTGATGACGGCGTCGTAGCGCTTGGCGTCGAGCCCGGCGATCAGGCCGTCCCACTTGCCTTCGACGAATTCGGCCTTGACGCCCAGGCGCTGGGCGATGGCGCGCCCAATGTCGACGTCAAAACCGGTAAGCTGCCCGGATGCGTCGTGGAAGGTGAAGGGAGCGTAGGTGCCTTCGGTGCCGATCTTGAACACGCCGGCGGACTTGATCTGGTCCAGCCCCGACTGGGCATGGGCGGCGGACAGGGCGGCGACCTGGACCAGGCCGGCGATGAACAACGAGCGCAAGAGTTTCATGGCAATGCTCCACGGATGAGAGATCACTGCGAAAGGCCCGCGTCAGCCGCGCCGCCTTCCGGTGTAGCCGCACTCTAACAACGCGTCTATTTTTCCACAAAGCATAAGGAATAGTAAAAATATAGCGGCAAGTCATATGCGGCATTCGCGCCCCGGGCCGCCCGGCCCGGGGTTCATCCAGGCGGTATCCAGATGGAGACAGGCGTGCAACAACAGTGGAACAGGCGGGCTTTCATGATGGCGGCGGCGGGTGTCGCGGCGTCCGCGGGCGTCATGCCGGCGCACGGCGCCAACGGCCTGCGGCGGGTGCCCGGCGGCGGCAGCATCACCGACGTGGCCGGCCTCAAGGTCGGGCACTACACCGACACGCGGCGGCCGACCGGCTGCACGGTCATCATCGCGGAAGCGGGCGCCACCGGCGGCGTGGACGTGCGCGGCGCCGCGCCGGGCACGCGCGAAACGGACCTGCTCAATCCCGTCAACATGGTGGAAAAAGTGCATGCGGTGATGCTGGCCGGCGGCAGCGCCTTCGGCCTGGAGGCGGCCACCGGCGTCATGCGCTACCTGGAGGAACGCAAGATCGGGTTCGACGTCGGCGTGGCGCACGTGCCGATCGTGCCGGCCGCCATCCTGTTCGACCTGGGCGTGGGCGACGCCTCGGTGCGGCCCGACGCGGCCGCCGGCTACCAGGCCTGCAAGTCGGCCAGCGCCAAGCCGCCGCAGGAGGGCAACGTCGGCGCCGGCGCCGGGGCGACGGTCGGCAAGCTGTACGGCGCCAAGCGCGCCATGAAGGGCGGCCTGGGCAGCGCCTCGCTGACCGTGGCGGGCGTCACGGTGGGCGCGATCGTCGCGGTCAATGCGGTGGGCGACGTGGTCGATCCGGCCACCGGCCACGTGCTGGCCGGCGCCCGCACCGCCGACGGCAAGATGCTGCTGGACACGCGCGCGGCGATCCTGGCGGGCGACCTGCCGACCTCGATGCGCGAAGGCGCGGCCACCACCATCGGGCTGGTGGCGACCGACGTCAAGCTGACCAAGGCGCAGGCGCAGAAGATGGCGCAGACCGCGCACGACGGCCTGGCCCGCACCATCAACCCGATCCACACCATGCTCGACGGCGACACCGTGTTCGCGCTGGGCACGGGCGTGTCCAGCAAGCCCGCCAACATGATGCTGCTGGGCGTGATGGCGGCCGAGGCGATGGCGATCGCGGTGCAGCGCGCCATCCTGGCGGCGCGCGCGCTGGAAGGCTATCCGGCGGCGGTGGATTTCATCGCCTGAGCGCCGCTTTCTGTTGGACCAAATGGCGCGCCTGCAAGCAGGAACGCCATTTGCTGCTGCCCCCCGTGTTCGTGCTGACCCCAAGCTGTCATATCGCGCCGGCATGATCGAAAGCGTCGGCGCACCGCCTGCGCGGGAGGGGATGGCATGTACGAAGGAGAGCGCTTCAACGGGGCCACGCACCTGGCCGGCCTGGCCTTGGCGGTGGCCGCCTCGGGGGCCCTGATCGCGCGGGCCGCGGAATTGAAAGTCGAGTGGCGCCAGACCGTGGCCTGCGCCGTGTTCGCGGCGTCGATGATCGCCGTCTATGCCTCGTCGGTGCTGTATCACTGCTCGCGCGGACGCCGCAAGGCGCTGTGGGCCAAGGCCGACCACTGCGCCATCTACCTGTTGATCGCCGGCACCTACACGCCGCTGGCGTTCGTACCGCCGGAACTGGGCTGGGGCGCCGCCATGGCGGTGGCGATCTGGCTGCTGGCGCTGTACGGCATCGGCCGCGAACTATGGTGGGCGCGCGGGGCCGCGCCGGCGTTGCCGCTGTACCTGGCGATGGGGTGGCTGGGCGTGATGTGCGCCGCGCCGATCGCCGGCGCGCTATCGGGCGCGGGGCTGGCCTGGCTGCTGGCCGGGGCCGGGCTCTATACGGTGGGCACGGTGTTCTACGCCAACGACAAGCGCTGGCGCCATGCCCACGGCATCTGGCATCTGTTTGTCATGGGCGGGTCGGCCTGCCACTTCGTCACGGTGTTCGGCTTCCTGCGCCACGCCTGAGCGCGGGCCGTCAGCGCCAGGCCGCCAGCGGCAGCATGCCGCCGCGGTTCTTCACTTTCCGCATGACGATATGCGAACACAGGTCGCGCACGCCCGCGATCTTGCTGAGCTTGTCCTCCACGAACTGCGAGAACGCCGCCAGGTTGCGGGTGCGCACCGTCAGGATGTAGTTGGAGGCGCCGGTGACGATGCTGGCCTCGGTGATCTCGTCATACAGGGCGATGCCGGCCAGGAATTCCTCGTGCCAGCCGGCGCGGGACTGGTCCAGCGACACGTGCACGACGGCCTCCAGTTCGAACCCCAGCCGCTCGGCGTCGAGCACGGCGCGGTAGCCCCGGATCAGCCCGCCTTCCTCCAGCGCCCGCACCCGCCGCAGGCAGGCCGACGGCGACAGCGCCACCTGCTCGGCCAGGTCCTGGTTGCTGAGCTGGCTGTTCTCCTGCAGGCGGTAGAGGATGCGGTGGTCGATGGCGTCCAATTGCATGGTGCAATCCAATTCGAAAAAATGGTCTATGACGCAATTTAATGCGAAATCCTAGGGTTAGCCACGCCTTGTTTTGCAACTATTCGGCTTGGTCACGCTGCTAGTATGTAGCCAGCATATTGCCCGAAGGAGCTGTGAATGCATACCCGTGAAGCCTGTGTCGCCGCCGACCGGCAGGACCCCCTGGCGCCGCTGAAGGCGCGTTTCGATCTGCCGCCCGGCGTGCTCTACATGGACGGCAATTCGCTGGGCGTGATGCCGCGCGCCGCCGCGGCCCGCGCCGCCGAGGTCATCACCCAGGAATGGGGCACGGGCCTGATCCGCAGCTGGAACACCGCCGGCTGGTTCGAGCTGCCGTCGCGGCTGGGCGACAAGCTGGCCGGCCTGCTGGGCGCGAAAGAAGGCGAGCTGGTCATCACCGACACCACCTCGCTGAACATCTTCAAGGCCCTGGCGGCCAGCCTGCGCATCCAGCAGAAGCGCCAGCCCGAGCGCCGCGTGATCCTGTCCGAGCGCGACAACTTCCCCACCGACCTGTACATGATCCAGGGCATGATCGACCTGCTGCAGCAGGGCTACGAGATGCGCCTGATCGACGACGAACTGCCGCTGGACCGAGCGCTGGACGAGGACGTGGCGGTGGTGCTGCTGTCGCACGTCAACTACCGCAGCGGCCAGATGCACGACATGGCCGCGGTCACGCGCCAGGCGCACGAGCGCGGCGCGCTGGTCATCTGGGACCTGGCGCACGCCGCCGGCGCGGTGCCGGTGGACCTGAACGGCGCCGACGCCGACTACGCCGTGGGCTGCACCTATAAGTACCTGAACGGCGGCCCCGGCTCGCCGGCCTTCATCTGGGTGGCGCCGCGCCACATTCCCGACTTCTGGCAGCCGCTGTCGGGCTGGTGGGGCCACCAGCGTCCGTTCGACATGACGGTCGCCTACGAGCCGGCAGGCGGCATCCGCCGCTACCTGTGCGGCACTCAGCCGATCGTGTCGCTGGCCATGGTCGAGTGCGGCCTGGACGTGGCGCGCGAGGCCGACATGGCCGAGGTGCGCAAGAAGTCGCTGGCGCTGGCCGACCTGTTCATCGCCCTGGTCGAGGAACGCTGCGCCGGCCATCCGCTGACGCTGGTGACGCCGCGCAACCACGCCGAGCGCGGCAGCCACGTCAGCCTGCGCCACCCGAACGGCTACGAGGTCATGCAGGCGCTGATCGCGCGCGGCCTGATCGGCGATTATCGCGAACCCGAGGTGCTGCGCTTCGGCCTGACGCCGCTGTACTTCGGTTACGCCGACGTCTGGGACGCGGTCGAGATCCTCAAGGACGTGCTCGACAGCAAGGCCTGGGACAAGCCCGAGTTCAAGCAGCGCTCGGCCGTGACCTGAGCGGCGGCGCACCGGCCCAAGCGACATCCAACAAGAGAGCGCAGTACCGGAGGAGACAATGAAACAACCACAAGGCTTCGGCAAGATCGCCGAACGGGAGCAGGGGCTCAAGCGTCGCCTGACGTCCGGCCAGATGAGCATGATCGCGATCGGCGGGGCCATCGGCACCGGCCTGTTCCTGGGCAGCAAGTTCGCGATCGGCTTCGCCGGCCCCAGCGTCATCATCAGCTACGCCATCGGCGGGCTCATCACGCTGCTGCTGATGGGCTGCCTGGCCGAGATGACGGTGGCGCATTCCACCTCGGGCTCGTTCGGCGCCTACGCCGAGCACTACATCGGCCCGCTGGCCGGCTTCCTGGTGCGCTATGCGTACTGGTCGTGCGTGGTGCTGGCGGTGGGCACCGAGGTCACCGCGGTGGCCGAGTACATGAAGTTCTGGTTCCCGTCGGTGCCGGGCTGGCAATGGGTCTGCCTGTTCTCGGCGGCGCTGATCTTCATCAACGCCATGAGCGTGAAGGCGTTCGGCACCATCGAGTACTGGTTCTCGACCATCAAGATCAGCGCCATCGTGGCGTTCATCATCCTGGGCGCCTACGTGGTCTGGGGCAGTCCGCAATACGGCGCGGCGCAGTACACGGCGCACGGCGGCTTCTTCCCCAACGGCGTGTGGGGCATGTGGATCGCGGTGGTCATCTCGATCTTCAGCTACCTGAGCGTGGAGATGATCGCGGTGGCGGCGGGCGAGGCCGAGGACCCCGAGCGCGCGGTGAAGAAGGCGTTCCGCGCCACCATCGTGCGGCTGGTGGTGTTCTACCTGCTGACGCTGGCGCTGATCCTGGCCATCGTGCCGTGGGACCAGGCCGGCAAGGGCGGCAGCCCGTTCGTGACGGTGATGGAAGCGGTGCAGGTGCCGTACGCGGCCGGCGTCATCAACTTCATCGTGCTGGTGGCGGCGCTGTCGGCCATGAACAGCCAGCTGTACATCACCACCCGCATGATGTTCAGCCTGTCGCGCGCCGGCCACGCGCCGGCGGCGCTGGGCAAGCTGACGCGCAGCGGCACGCCGCTGAACGCGCTGCTGCTGTCGACCAGCGGCATCGCCATCGCCACCGTGCTGAACGTGCTGTATCCGGAGACCTCGTTCACGCTGATGATGGCGATCTCGATGTTCGGCGCGCTGTTCACGTGGATGATGATCTTCGTCACGCACTACTTCTTCCGCCGCCGCTGGGCGCGCGAGGGCGGCGCGGCGCTGTCGTTCCGCATGCCGGGCTTTCCGCTGCTGACGCTGCTGGGCGCCGGCGCCATGCTGGCGATCCTGGTCACGACCTATTTCACCGGCGTGTTCAAGATGACGCTGGTGTTCGGCGTGCCGTTCCTGCTGGTGCTGGCGGCGCTGTATCTGCTGCTGTTCCGCAAGTCCGCCGCGGCGGTGGTGCTGGAGGCGCGACAGCAGCGCTCCTAGCGTCTTTCAAACGGCGCCCGCGCCCTGGCGGATCGCCGCCAGCATGGCGCGGGCGCGCGCCGGCAGCGAACGCGATCCGTACACCGCATGCATCTGCGGCGCCATGCCTTGCGCCGAGGTGGCGGTGTAGCCGGGACAGACCCGCACCAGCGTGCCGCGGGCGATCTCCGGCGCCGCCGCCCAGTCGGCCAGCCGCGCGATGCCCACGCCCTGCAGCGCCAGCGCCATCAGGCCGCTGCCGGTGCTGACCCGCACCACCGGTTCGGCATGCATCCGCACGATGCGCTTGTCGCGCCGCAGGTGCCAATCCTTCAACACGCGCGGACCGGTATGCATGATGAGCCGGTGCCGCGCCAGCTCCTCGGGTTCGCGCGGCAGGCCCAGGCGCGCCACGTAGTCCGGGCTGGCGCACAGCAGCCGTTCGTAGGGCCACAGGCGCGCGCCCAGCAGATCGCTGGACGCCGGGAAACCGCCGCGGATGGCGAAATCCAGGCCCTCGGCGATCGGGTCGATTGCCTTGTCGGTGTAGTGGATGTCCACCGTGACGCCCGGATGCTCGGCCGCGTAGCGGCGCAGCACGGCCGGCAGCAGGGTCACGCCCAGCAGGTCGGGCGCCGAGAAGCGCAGGCGGCCCTGGTCGCCTTGCTGGGCGTCGCGCAAGGCCTCGCGCGCCTGGTTTTCCAGGCGCAGCAGCTCGCGCGCGGATTCGAAGTAGCTTTCGCCCTGCGGCGTCAGCACCACGCTGCTCTTGCTGCGCAACAGCAGCTGCGCGCCGACCTGGCGCTCCAGCGCCTGCACCGCGCGGGTGACGGCGCTGGGCGAGGCGCCCAGCGCGCGCGCCGCCAGCACGAAGCTCTGGCGTTCGGCGACGGCGCAGAACACCTGGTATTCCCATAGGGCGCCACGTTCCACGGCGATTCTCCATTGCGATTATCGCAACATGATATTGCAACACCGAGTGCGGGGGCGGACCTAGACTGCGACCCTTCCCGACTTTCCGCCAGGTTGACCGCCATGTCCGATCCCCACTATTTCGATCCCCTCACCGGCGCGCGCCATGCGCTGGGCGAGGCCCGCTGGTGTTCCGAGGCGCGCACGCCGCTGATGATCTCGCCGCTGCCGGGCATCTCGCGCGACGACATCGATCGCGGCGAGCGCTCGCTGTGGCGCTACCGCGCCGCGCTGCCGGCGGCGATCGAGCGACCGGTGTCGATGGGCGAGGGCGGCACGCCGATGGTGGAGCGCGCCTGGGGCGGGCTGCGGCCGCATTTCAAGCTGGAATGGTTCAACCCCACCTGCAGCTTCAAGGACCGCGGCGCCGCGGTGATGCTGTCGTGGCTGCGCCAGATCGGCATCGACGCCATCGCCGAGGACAGTTCGGGCAATGGCGGCGCCGCCATCGCGGCCTTCGGCGCGGCGGCGGGCATGGGCGTCACGATCTTCGCGCCGGCCTACACGTCCAGCGCCAAGGTGGCGCAGATCCGCGCGTTCGGCGCCGACGTGCGGCTGGTGGAGGGGCCGCGCGAGAACGCCGAGACCGCCGCGATCGAGGCCTCCGCGCGGATCTTCTACGCCAGCCACAACTGGCAGCCGTTCTTCCTGCAGGGCACCAAGTCCATCGCCTACGAGATGTGGGAGGACTTCGGTTTCGAGGCGCCGGACAACGTGGTGATTCCGGGGGGCGCGGGCAGCAACGTGCTGGGCTGCGCCATCGGCTTTGCCGAGCTGCTGGCGGCCGGACAGATCAAGCGCCTGCCGCGCCTGTTCGTGGCCCAGCCGCTGAACTGCTCGCCGGTGGACGCCAGCTTCCAGGCCGGCGTCGACACGCTGGTGGCGCGCGACGTGCTGCCGACCGTGGCCGAGGGCACCGCGATCAGGCAGCCGGTGCGCCTGCGCGAAGTGCTGCAGGCGATCCGCGCCAGCGGCGGCCAGACCGTCGCGGTGCCGGAGGCGGACATCATCGCCGCGGTGCGCAAGCTGGCGGCGATGGGGCTCTACGCCGAGCCCACCAGCGCCACCGCCGCGGCGGCGCTGGACAGGCTGCGGGCGCGCGGCGCCATCCGCGACGCCGAGCGCACCGTGGTGCTGCTGACCGGCACCGGCATCAAGGCCACGCAGTTCATGACGGATCTGTATTCGGCGGCGTGACCGCCGCCGCGTCCGCCAGCAGGTGGTCGAGCAGGCGGCGGGCGCGGGCGCTGAGGGTCTCGCGCGACTGCACGCACAGCAGCAGTTGGCGCGCGGCCCAGGCGTCGGACAGCGCCACCGGCGTCACCCGGAGCAGCTGGCGCATACTGTCGGCCGTGGTCTCGGGCACGATGCCCACGCCGACGCCGGCCTCGACCAGCCGGCACATGGCGTCGAAGCTGCGCAGCTGCACCCGCAGCTTGATGGGTTTGCCGACCACCAGCGCCTGCCGCGCCAGAAAGCGTTGCAGCGCGCTGCTGCGGTCGAGTCCGACGAAGTCCTCGTCGAGCACGTCGCGAAAGGCGACCTCGGCCCGGTCCGCCAGCGCGTGGCCGGCCGGCACGATCAGCACGAAGCGGTCGGCGCGGTAGGCATAAGTCTGCAGGGCGCCGGTGTCGACCGTGCCGGCGACGATGCCGATATCGGCCGAGCCGTCGGCGATGCACTCGACGATCTCGTCGCTCAGCATTTCCTGCAGTTCGACGTTGATGCGCGGGTGCGCCGCCAGGAAACCGCCCAGCGCCTCGGGCAGGAAGGCGGTCAGCGCGTTGGTGTTGGACAGCAGGCGCACCGAGCCGCCGAATTCGCCGGAGAAGTCGGCCAGGTCGTCGCGCAGGCGGTCGGCCTGGGCCAGCATGATGCGGGCATGGGCGGCCAGCTTCAGGCCGGCCGGGGTGGGGATGACGCCCTGGCGGCGGCGCTCCAGCAGCGGCGCGCCGAGCGAGGCTTCTAGGTTGCGGATGCGGGCGCTGGCGGCGGCCAGCGCCAGGTTGGCGCGGGCGGCGCCGTGGGTGATGCTGCCAGCCTGCACCACGTGCAGGAACAGCGCCAGGTCGGTCAGATCGAAACGCATGGCGGCGAGCCTACGCGATGCGCGCAGGCAGCCTCTGCGAATCGCGCATTTTCAGCCGCGGACAGGGTCCGTACACTGCGCCGATTCGTGTTCTCGTGGTGGTTTGCCCATGCATCTTGTCGCCTCCGGTTTTCCGATTCTACCCGCGCTGATCACCGCGATCACGATCGCGTTGTGGGCCTTTTCGCGCTTGCCGGAATACCTGACGGCGCTGCTGTTCTTCAGCGCCGCGATGATCGTCGCCGCCGCCCCGCGCGAGGTGGTGTTCTCCGGATTCTCGTCGGCGGCATTCTGGCTGGTGCTGAGCGGCTACGTGCTGGGCCTGGCGCTGAAGTACACGGGCCTGGCCGACCGCATGGCGGGCGCGCTGTCGCGGCGCCTGTCGGGTTCGTATCCCAAGGTGGTGGCCGGCGTGGTGGCGCTGACCTACCTGCTGGCCTTCGTGATGCCGTCGAACATGGGCCGTATCGCCCTGCTGATGCCGATCGTGCTGGCCTATGCCGACCAGATCGGCCTGGTCGCGGGCCGGCGCGGGCGCATCGGCCTGGCGCTGGCGGTGGGCTTTGGCACCTTCCAGCTGTCCACTTCCATCCTGCCGGCCAACGTGCCCAACCTGGTGATGGCGGGCAGCATCGAATCCAGCTATGGCCTGCAGCTGGGCTACCTGCCATACCTGTGGCTGCATGCGCCGGTGCTGGGCATCCTGAAAGGCGCGGTGCTGGTGGCCTGTATTGCCTGGCTGTTCCGCGACACCCCCGAGGCGGCGCCGCCTGCGCCCGCCGCCCAGCCCCTGTCGGCGGCGGAAAAGCGCCTGGCCGTGCTGCTGGGGCTGACGTTGCTGGGCTGGGTGACGGACGGATGGCACGGCGTGTCGCCGGCCTGGATCGGGCTGGCGTCGGCCTGTGTGTGCCTGTTGCCCAAGGTGGGTTTCGTCAGCGGCGAGCAGTTCGGCAAGGAGGTGAATTTCCGCACCGCGATCTACGTGGCGGGCATCCTGGGGCTGGCCGCGATGGTGGCCGACAGCGGCCTGGGCGGCATCATCGGCCGCGCCTTGCTGGCCTGGCTGCCGCTGTCGCCCGAGGCGCCGATGCAGAGCTTCTTTTCGCTGGTGGGGCTGTCGGCGGCGCTGAACTTCGTGGTCACGGCCAACGGCGTGCCGGCCCTGTATACGCCGCTGGCCGAGACGCTGGCGCAGGCCTCGGGCTTTCCGCTGATGACGGTGCTGATGGCGCAGGTGGCCGGCTACGCCACCGTCATCATGCCGTACCAGGCCTCGCCCATCGTGGTGGCGATGGGCATGGGCCAGGTGCCGGCGCGCAGCGGGCTGGCGCTGAGCCTGCTGACCGCGCTGGTGTCGTTCGTGGCGCTGGTGCCGCTGGACTACCTGTGGTTCAGGCTCCTGGGAATGCCGGGATCGTGACCAGTTCCTCCTCGGCGGGGACGGCGTCGGGCGCCGGCGCGAACACGCGCAGGCGGTGGCCGTCGGGGTCGAGCGCCACGAAGGTGCGGCCGAAGTCCATGTTGGTGGGCGCCTGCAGGATCGGCAGGCCGCGCAGGCTCCAGTCGAGGTGGCGCCGGTTGAGCGCGTCGGCGTCGGGCACGGTGAAGGCCAGCTCGGTGCAGCCGCCGCGGCCGGCGGCGGCCGGCTCGACGGTGTGGCGCGACCACAGGCCCAGCATCAGGCCGGAATCGAGCGCGAACAGCGCGAAGGTGGGCGAGCTTTCGACGGGCGGGCGGTTCAGCAGCGCGCTGTAGAACGCCGCGCTGGCCTCGGGCTTGTCGACGTAGAAAATGACGAAGTTCTTGGCGGACATGATGCGCTCCTGGTTGAATGAGCGCCCATCTTAGAGAGGCATGCTGTCAGATTTTGTCAGCAGTCTTCATGCCGATGTCGCACCCGCCGGCGCGGCGGCGGACGCCCCGGATCAGCAGCCGTCGGACTTGGCGGTATTGAGGGCGCGCCATTCCTTGAGCAGCACGTGGCGGCGGCGCGGATAGCGTTGCCCGGGCTCGAGCGTGGCGATGCGGTCGGTGCGGAAATGGCGGAAGTCCTGGCGCAGTTCGCACCAGGCCATGACGATGCGCACGCTGTCGAAAAAACCCAGGGCGAACGGCCAGATGACGCGCTCGGAATCGGCGCCCTTGTCGTCGCGGTAGGTGATGGCGATCTTCTGTTCGCCGCGGATCGCCTGGCGGATCAGGGACAGGTCGACCCGGTCGACCACCGCCCAGCTGCTGGGGCCGACCAGCAGCGGAATGGCGTCCAGTTCGTCGCGCAGTTCCTGCGGCAGCACCGCGCTGATCTTGGCCAGCGCGTTGGCGGCGGCCTGGCCCAGCCGCGCGTCCGAGCGGCCGGCGACCCAGCGGGTGCCCAGCACCAGGGCCTCGATTTCTTCGGTGCTGAACATCAGCGGCGGCAGCATGAAGCCGGGCCGCAGCACGTAGCCGATGCCCGGCTCGCCCTCGATTTCGGCGCCCTGGGCCTGCAGCGTGGCGATGTCGCGGTACAGCGTGCGCAGGCTGACGCCCAGGTCGGCGGCCAGGCGGTGACCGCTGACGGGCAGGCGGTGGCAGCGCAGGGTCTGCAGCAGGTCCAGGAGGCGTTCGGTGCGGGACATGGGGGCGGGCAAGGGCGCAACGGCGTAATGCTGCCACGAAAACGGCAGCAGCCGGAAGCCTCGGCCCGCCGTCCTTATCCTGCTGACTCAACCCGGCAGCGCCGCCAGCCAGTCGTGCACCCGCCCGGCCAGCGCCAGGCTGTTGCGGTCCATCATCAGCATGTGCGAGTTGCCGTGGATGCCCTGGTCGGGCAGCGACAGCACCGTGACGCTGGCATGGCGCGCGGCGAATTCCCGCACCCGCGCCCGCATCCGCGGCCAGCGCGGGTCGGTGTCCATGTGGTCGCCCATCACGATCAGGGTAGGGGTGTCGTAGCGGGCATCGGGCCCCAGGTCGGGGATGCTGGCCGGCTCCAGCGCCACCAGCGCCCGCACCCGCTCGGGCTGGGCGTGGGCGGCGCGGATGCCGAACACGCCGGCCTGCGAATGGCAGACCACGATGGCCGCGCCGATCCGCTCCAGGAAAGCCTGGTAGGCGCGCAGGATGGCGGCATCGGTGTGGACCCAGCGCGGCACCATCTGCGCGGCCAGCGCGTCGAACGCCTCCAGCGGGAACTGCGTGTCCGGGTAGGCGCTGCCGGGGCCGGGCCGGGTGCCCGGGCGGCCGATGCGAAAGCGCGTGTAGCAGTCCTCCCGCGCCTGCACCACCGGCGCGTCGGGCCAGACGTGCGGCGCGGCGCCGGCGCGGCCGCGTTCCACCGCATCGCACAGGTAGGCGTCCCAGCCGCGCCGCAGGAAATAGTGCAGCCAGCCCGGGCGGCCGTCCGGCGTGGTCTCCCAGGCCGCGCCGGTCATGCCGCCGCCATGCCAGAACGCCAGCGGCGGCCGGCCGTTGGCCGGCTCCGACAGGAAGTACTGCGCGTACATCTGTTCGACGCGGTAGGTGCCGTTGGGATCCAGCGCCACCGGCTGGCCGCCTTCGGCCATGACCAGCTCGCGCCGCGGCAGGCCGCTGAGCGCCAGGTCGCGGCCGCCGACGTGGAACGCGCCCATGTCGCGCAGGCGGATCGGCGCCAGCGCCGGGCCGTCGTCAGGGGCAGCGGCCATCATTCGGCCTTGATGTGGTTGGTCTCGATGACCTGTTTCCACTTGGCCGTTTCGGTGGTGACGAAGCGGCCCAGGTCGGCGCGCGAGCCGGCGGCGGTCTCGACGCCCAGTTCGCGCATCTTGGCCGCCACCTCGGGCGCCTGCAGCGCCTGGGCGAAGGCGTCGTGCAGCGTGTCCAGCACCGGGGCCGGGGTGCCGGCCGGCGCCATCACGCCGAACCAGGGCGTGATCAGAAAGTCGGGCACGCCGGCCTCGGCGAAGGTCGGCACGTCCGGAATCGCCGGCGCGCGCGCGGCGCTGGCCACGGCCAGGGCGCGCAGCTTGCCGGCGCGGATGTTGGCCAGCGAGGCCGGCAGGTTGTCGAAGTACATGTCGACCTGGCCGCCGAGCAGGTCGGCCGCCACCTGGCCGGCGCCCTTGTACGGGATGTGGGCCAGGTCGATGCCGGCGCGCTGCTTGAGCAGCTCGGTCGCCAGGTGGGCCGAGCCGCCGATGCCGGAGGAGGCCGAATTGAGTTTGCCGGGGTTGGCGCGGGCATACGCCAGCAGCGCCGGCAGCGTGTCGGCCGGCACCTTGGGATTGACCACCAGCACGCTCGGCACGGTGCCGATCATGGCGACGGGGGCGAAGTCCTTGACGATGTCGTAGGGCGCCGGCTGGTAGAGCGACGGCGCCACGGTGCAGCCGAATGCGCACATCAGCAGCGTCTGGCCGTCGGGGGCGGCGCGCGCCACCGCCTGCGCGCCGATGTTGCCGCCGGCGCCGGCGCGGTTCTCGACGATCAGCGGCTGGCCGAGACGCTTGGAAATGTTGTCGCTGAGCAGGCGCGCCAGGATGTCGGGCGTGCCGCCGGCGGGGAAGGGCACCACCAGCGTGATCGGGCGGCTGGGGAAGTCGGCGGCCTGGGCGGCCAGCGGCAGGCAGGCGGCCAGCGCCAGCAGGGCACGGCCGGCCCAGCGGGCCAGCACGGGGCGCAGGCGCCGCGGCGCGGGAAGGTGGCGGGTGGGGCCCATGGTTGTCTCCGTAGCGGGTGGCCGGGTCGAAACGCCCGGTCCGTGGCGGACTGTAGCCAAGCCGGCGGCGCCTGCCCAATGCCGGTGGCGCAAGACCACCATATCGAATTCGGTATGGTTCTTTTCAGTCATTCAGTTACGGCATAGCATCTCGCCATGAGCGACGCCCACTCCTTGCCCTCCCTGCGCAGGCTCGACATGAACCTGCTGCTGACCTTCGACGTGCTGATGCGCACGCGCAGCGCCACCGCCAGTTCGCGCCTGCTGCACAAGACGCAGCCGGCCATCAGCCGCGACCTGGCGCGCCTGCGCCTGCGGCTGGAGGATCCGCTGCTGGTGGTGGTGAAGGGCCGCTTCATCCCGACGGAGCGCGCGCTGGAACTGCATGCGGCGGTGCACGACGCGCTGGCGCAGCTCGAGGCCGCGCTGCGTCCGGCCGAGGCCTTCGATCCGGCGCGCGCCGAAGGCGTGGTCAACATCGGCACCGGCGCGCACAGCGAGATCCTGCTGGCCGCGCCGCTGATCGAGCGGCTGCACCGCGCCGCGCCCGGCGTGACGCTGCGCTTCCAGTCGCTGCACGGCGACTTCGCGCCCGACGACCTGGAGGCCGAACGGCTGCACATCGCCATCGGCCTGTTCGGCAAGGTGCCGGCGCGCTTTCACCGCGACGCGCTGTATACCGACCGTCGCGTCTGCGTGCTGTCGGCGCGGCATCCCTGGGCCGGGCGCGGCGCGCTGACGCTGGCCGACCTGGGCGCGATCAAGTGGTTCGCGTTCGAGCAGATGTACGGCCGCGAGACGACCTTCGACCGGCTGCTCAAGCCGGGCGCCGGCCGCATGACGTTCTCGGCCTATCTGTCGGGTTTCGGCGTGGCGCCCTACGTGCTGGTGGACACTGACTATGCCACCACCATGCCGGCCAGCGTGGCGCGGGCGCACTGCCGCCATTTCCCGCTGGCGATGCTGGAAATGCCGGCGCGGCTGCGGCGCATGGAACTGGCGATGGTGTGGGCGCGCCGCCAGCACGCCTCGCCGTTGCAGGCGTGGCTGCGCGGCCAGGTGCGCGACGTGCTGCGCGAGCGCCTGGCCGCGGACGTCCCGGCTTAGCGGGCGACCGGCTTGCCGGTGGCCACGTCGATGGCCGAGCCGTCTTCCAGGCTGACGCGGTAGATCTCGCGCAGCACGTTGCCGGCGAAACCGATCTCGACGATGGACACGTCCTTGAAGGTGGTCTGGATGCCGTCGGGCAGCACGGCGTTGAACTTGGCGGACTCCTGCTTCATGGCGTCGGCCAGGCGCGCGTCGTACAGCGCCATGCTGTAGACCAGCGTGGTGTGCGGGTTGTGGGCGCGCACTTCCTTGCCGTCCTTCATCACGTTGACGCCGCTCACGCCCATGGTCTTGACCAGGTCGCGGCCGGCGTCGGCCATCTTGGCGTAGACCGGGCCGGTCACGCGCGGCAGCGGGCCGTCGCGCAGCGGCGCCAGGGCGGCCGTGGTCACGGTGTTGTAGGCCATCATGGCCTCGAAGCCCGCGCCGCTCTTGACCACGCCCAGGTCCAGCCACCACGGGTGGCCCGCGCCCTTGGCGGCTTCGGTCGGGTAGAAGTCCTTGAGGGTGACCTGCAGCGGCGCCGGCGGCTTGGGCAGCGCGCGCAGCATGCGCTGCGGTGTGGCGCTGTCGGCGCTGTGGATGTGGACCACGGTCACGTGCGGGATGTTGGGCGTTTCGGCCTCGGTCTTCAGGCCGAGGGCCAGCAAGTCCTGCTTGAGCGCGCCGTTGACCTTGGCGTCCAGCACGGCGTTGACGTCCTGCGGCAGGCGGTAGACCACGCCGTAGGTCGTCTTGTGTTCGCGGAAGGCGGGCTGCTCGAGCGCGCTGTTGTCGATGGGGGCGGCGGCGAAGGCGGCCGAGAGGGTGGCCAGGGACAGGCCCAGGGCGGCCAGGGGCAAGACGCGTTTGATCATGGATTTTCCTTTTATGTGTAAGACCCGCGAGAGTCCGGTCCAGTGTGGCCACGCCGGATGTACGGCGTATTGCACCAGTCCAAAGAAATCCGATAGGCGGCCGAGCCTGGCCGATAGCTGCGCCCGGCTATAGCAGGAAGACGGCCGCCACGATCAGCAGCCCCAGCGCCAGGTTGACCCCGACCCAGCGGCGGATGCCGGCCATGGCCTGGCCGCCGCGCGGCCATTCCGAGGCGGCCACCGCCGCGCGCAGGCGCGGATAGAGCGCCGCGCGGATGTAGGCATAGATGGCCGTCATCACCAGCCCGCCCGTGGCCATCACGGTCCAGGCGCGCGGCATGAAGAAGGCGCCGCCGCTGCGCGCGGCCTGGGCCGCCTCCTGGCCGATCATGACCGCGCCGGTCGCCAGGATCAGCACGATGGCGGCCAGCACCGCGTTCAGGAACGGGCCCAGCACCGCGGCCATCAACCGCAGGCGCTGCGGCGGTTCGAGTTGCGCGGCCGCCGGCCGCAGGAAACAGTGGGCGAACAGCATGCCGCCGACCCAGAGGATCACGGCCAGCAGGTGGATGAGTTTGAGGGCGCTGTAGAGCATGGTGTCGGAGTTCGGGAAGGGGCCGCGCCGGCGCGATGCCGGCGGCGAGGCCTGGCTGTGGGCGGTGGCCGCCGGAGAAAAGGCGGCCGAATCTGTCCCCATCATATATCCCCATGCCGCCCGGGCGGGCTTCTTGACGCGTGTCAGGGTTTTGCATTTAGAATGAGATTGATTTTTATTTGTGATCAAGAGAGTTCGGGAGTCCACCGTGTCCAACCTTGCGCTTGCCTCCGGCGACGCCGTCCATCTGCTCTACCGCGCGCACCACGGATGGCTGCATGGCTGGTTGCGGGGCAAGCTGGGCAATTCCTGCGATGCCGCCGACCTGGCGCAGGACACCTTCCTGCGAGTGCTGCGGCACCGGCACGAACTCGACGCGCTGCGCGAGCCGCGCGCCTACCTGACCACCATCGCCAAGCGCCTGGTGCTGAATCACTACCGGCGCCGCTCGCTCGAACAGGCCTACCTGGATGCCCTGGCGGCCATGCCCGAGGCCACGGCGCCGTCGCCCGAGCAGCGCCTGCTCATCCTCGAAACGTTGCAGGAAATCGACGAGATGCTGGCGGGCCTGGCGCGGCCGGCGCGCCAGGCCTTCCTGATGGCGCAGCTCGAAGGGCTCAGCCATATCGAGATCGCCGCGCGGCTGAACGTGTCGGTGCGGTCGGTGCACCGCTACATCGCCAAGGGGTACGAGCAATGCATCATGGCGGTGATGTGAGCGCCCAGTGGGGCGTGGCGGGCGAACTGCCCGCCGTCGACCGCAAGGTCGCGCGCGAGGCGGCGCGCTGGCTGCTGCGCCTGAGTTCCGAGCGCGCCACCGATGCCGACGTCCATGCCTGCCAGCAATGGCGCGCCAGCAAGGCCGAGCATGAATATGCCTGGCAGCGCGCGCAGCGCGTCAATCAGCGCTTCGGCCTGATCCCGGCGTCCCTTGGCATGGCGGCGTTGAACCGGCCCGAATCGGCCGGTCGGCGCGCGGCGCTCAAGACGCTGGCCGCGCTGATCGTGGCCGGGCCGGCGGGTTGGGCCGCCTGGCGCGCCAGTCCGTTCGAATGGACCGCCGACTACCGCAGCGCGACCGGCGAACAGCGCCAGGTGGCGCTTAGCGACGGTTCCTCCATGCGCCTGAACACCGCCAGCGCGGTCGACGTCCTGTACGACGCCGACCAGCGGCTGGTGCGGCTGCGCGCCGGCGAGATCGCGGTCCATGCGGTGGCCGAGACCGGCGCCCATGCGCGGCCCTTCGTGGTGCGCACGAAGCAGGGCGATATCCAGGCGCAGGCGGCGCGCTTCTGCGTGCGCGAAGACGGCTCTGCCTGCCGCGTCAGCGTGCAGGAGGGCGGCGTGACGCTGCGCCGCGGCGACGCCAGCCTGGCGCTGGCCGCCGGCGAGCAGGCCTGGCTGCGCGATGATGACGAGCCGCGCATCGAGCCGGCCGACCCGCATGCCGCCGACTGGACGCGCGGCGTGCTGCACGCCAGCGCCTGGCGCCTGGACGCCTTCGCGGCGGAGCTGGGCCGCTACCGGCCGGGCGTGCTGCGCTGTGATCCGGCAGTCGCCGGGCTGCGCATCTCCGGCGCCTTCCAATTGCAGGATACCGACGCGGTGCTGGCGGCCTTGCCGTCCACGCTGCCGGTGCAGGTGCGCTACCGCAGCGCGTACTGGGTGACGATCATGCCGCGCGCGGGACAGGCCTGATTTGTCGTTGTTACAAAAATGCCGGGGGCGAATTGTCCGGTTGGCGTTGGCCGAGGGTCATGGTCAGTAGAGGCAAACAAATGCCGATACCCGTTGGATCGAAAGGACGACCATGGCTCACTCCCCCGCCAGCCGCGCCCGCGGCACCCCCTTGAACCGAGAGGCTCCATGCCGATTGACCCGCCTGGCCCTGGCGCTGCGCATTGCCACCGTGCTGGCTGCCCCGGCCGTCGCGCTGTGGCCGGCCGCGGCCGCGCAGGCCCAGGCCGCGCCGGCCGAGCAGGCGCGCAGCTACCGCATTCCGGCCGGTCCGCTGGCCGAGAATCTGTCGCGCTTCGCCGACAACGCCGGCGTCACGGTGCTGTTCGACGCGGCGCTGGTGGGCCAGCGCCGCGGTGCCGGACTGAACGGGGAGTATTCCGTGGCTGACGGTTTCGCCCGCCTGCTGGCCGGCAGCGGCCTGGCCGCGCGCGAGCGCAGCCCCGGCGTGTTCGTGCTGCAGGCCTTGTCGCAGACCGGCGTGACGCAGCTGACGCCGGTCACGGTGGAAGGCGAGGGCGCGGCGGTCACGCCGGCCTGGGAAACCCGCAGCGACCGCAAGCGCCTGGACGACGCGCAGGTGCGCAGCTGGAGCGACCTGGGCAAGCGCCTGGAACCCGGCGTGAATTTCAACCGCCAGAACAACAGCATCAACATCCGCGGCCTCGACCAGGACCGCGTGCTGACGCGCGTGGACGGCATCCGCCTGCCGTGGCTCGACGACGGCGCGCGCGGCGTCAAGGGCGGCCTGGAGGCGGTGGACTTCAATTCCCTGTCGCGCCTGGACATCGTGCGCGGCGCCGACGCCAGCGCCGGCGGTTCGGGCGCCATCTCGGGCATGGCCGACCTGTACACGCTCGATCCCTCGGACCTGCTGACCGACGGCAAGACCTTCGGCGCGCTGGCCAAGACCGACTACGACACCGCCGACAGCAGCTGGGGCGCCAACGCCGCGCTGGCCGGGCAGATCCACAGCAATACCTTCTGGCTGGTGCAGGCGGGCGTGCGCAACGGCCACGCGCTCGACAACCGCGGCGACGTCGGCGGCTACGGCCCGCGCCGCAACCAGCCGACCCCCGAGGACTACGACCAGCGCAGCTTCCTGCTCAAGCTGCAGCAGCGCGTCGAAGGCGGCCACCGCTTCGGCCTGACCGGCGAATACTTCAAGCGCAAGGCCACCCAGGACAGCATGTTCGAGCAGGGGCCGGGCACCAGCTACCTGATCGGCGAGAACACCACCCGAAAGGAAACCGAGCGCCAGCGCGTGTCGCTCGATTATTCCTACAAGGCGCCCGCCGAGGGCGGCTGGATCGACAGCGCCACCGCGGTGGTGTACTGGCAGCGCATGCAGCTCGACAGCGCGCTCGACGGCGAGCGCAGCCGCGATTCGCGCGCCAACATCATTCCTGGCGATCCGTTCCTCTACGGCTTTCCCAGCGGCGCCTATGGCCGCAACAACTCCATCCGCCAGACCATGTTCGGCGCCAACGGCGAGCTGACCAAGCGCCTGGCGGGCAACGCGGTATCGCAGCTGTGGACCGTGGGCGGCGAGTGGTACGGCAACAAGACCGAGCAGAACTCCAATGGCTACGACAACTGCCCGACGGTGCGTCCCGGCACCCCGGCGCTGTTCGGCCCGCGCACCTGCGACATGCTGCACACCAACCAGGCCGACGTGCCGCTGTCCAAGGGCAGCCAGTGGGCGCTGTGGGTGTCCGACGAGTTCAGCTTCGGCGACGGCCGCTACACCGTCATGCCGGCGCTGCGCTACGACCACTACGAGCAGACGCCCAAGTCCACCGAGAGCTACGCCAGCAACCGCAACGGCGGCGTGCTGCCGCCCGAGAACAGCGGCGGGCGCTTCTCGCCCAAGCTGCTGACCACCTGGAAGGCGGCCGACGACCTGAGCCTGTACGCGCAGTACGCGTATGGCTTCAAGGCGCCCAGCGCGACGCAGCTGTACACCAACTACGGCGGCCCCGGCACCTACCTGCGGGTCGGCAACCCCTACCTGAAGCCGGAAACCAGCAAGGGCTGGGAGCTGGGCGCCAAGCTGGGTTCCGATTCGCTCGGCGGCGCGTTATCGTTCTTCGACAACCGTTACCAGAATTTCATCGACAGCAATGTGCCGCTGGATGCCAACTCGCCGCAATGGCAGCCGGGCTGGGCCGGGCAGTACCCGCTGGGCGTCACCGGCAACGTCAACCGCGCCAAGGTGCGCATCTACGGCGCCGAGGCCAGCGCGCACTGGAAGTTCTCGCCGGGCTGGCGCACCTGGGGCTCGCTGGCGTGGGCCGTGGGCAAGGATGAGGGCACCGGCCAGTACCTGAACTCGGTGGCGCCGCTGAAGGCGGTGCTGGGCGTGGGCTACGGCCGCGACGTGTGGGGCGTGGACGCGATGCTGACGACCGCCCTGCGCCGCAACAAGGTCGAGTACCCGGAAGCCGGCGCCACGACGCCCAACCGCGACTTCCAGGCGCCCGGCTACGGCGTGGTGGACCTGATGGGCTACTGGCGGCCGACGGCGGTCAAGGGGCTGCAGGTGCAGGCCGGCGTGTTCAACCTGTTCGACAAGAAGTACTGGGAAGCGATCAACGTGCCGACCGCGGGCGCCACGGCCCTGCCGCGGCCGGTGGACTGGTACACGGAACCGGGGCGCAGCCTGCGCGTCTCACTGACTTATCAATACTGACCCGCGCTGCCGCCGCTGCGCGTCAGCGGCGGCAGTCCTGATTTTCCATTCCGGCCGGAGAGCCCGCAATGAACCAAGAAGTGAAGCACACCGATTTCGATACCCGCGCCGCCGACCTGCGCGCGCGCAACGACGCGCTGGCGGCGAGCCAACCCGGCCTGCGCGCCCGCAACCTGGCGCAGGCGCTGGGCGTGTCCGAGGCCGAATGGGTCGCCGCCGGCTGTGGCGGCGTCAAGGCCACCGAACTGCACGGCCAGCCGCAGGAGATCTTCCGCGAACTGGGCACGCTGGGACCGGTGATGGCCTTGACGCGCAATGACTGGTGCGTGCATGAACGCCACGGCGAATACCTGGACATCCAGGCCGACGGGCCGGTGGGTCTGGTGCTGGGTCCCGACATCGACCTGCGCGTGTTCTTTTCGAGCTGGCGCTCGGCCTGGGCGGTCGAGCAGGACGGCCGTCACAGCCTGCAGTTCTTCGACGGCGAGGGCGTGGCGGTGCACAAGGTCTACCGCACCGAGGCCACCAACGCCGCAGCGTTCGATGCGCTGGTGGCCCGGTTCGCCGGCGCGTCGCGCTGGCCCGAGACCGCGCCCTATGCGCCCGCCGCCGACGCGCCGCGAGTCGAGGACAGCGCGCAGTGGCGCCAGGCCTGGCTCGGCATGCAGGACACGCACGAGTTCTTCCCGCTGCTGCGCAAGTTCAAGGTGTCGCGCCTGGCGGCGCTGGAGGCGGCCGGCGAGGACCTGGCCCAGACCGTGCCGGTGGAATCGGTCGAGCGCATGCTGGAGTCGGCCGCGGGCAGCGGCCTGTCGATCATGTGCTTCGTCGGCAACCGGGGCATGATCCAGATCCATACCGGACCCGTTGAGCAGCTGCGCCGCACCGGTCCCTGGTATAACGTGCTGGACCCGAAGTTCAACCTGCATCTGGACACCACCGCCATCGCGTCGGCGTGGGTGGTCAACAAGCCCACCAGCGATGGCTGGGTGACGTCGCTGGAGCTGTATTCTTCCAGCGGCGACCTGATCGCGCAGTTCTTTGGCGAGCGCAAGCCGGGCAAGCCGGAACTACCGGGCTGGCGCGAATTGATGTTGGGTCTGTGCCGCGTGCCGTTGGCCGCGTGAGGATGAAGCAATGAAGAAATGGCTGGCGATGGCGGCGGGATGGATGCTGGTGGCTTGCGCGCAGGCGGCGCCGCCGGCGCGCGTGGTGACCCTGGGCGGTAGCGTGACGGAGATCGTGTACGGTCTGGGGCAGGGCGACAGGCTGGTGGGCGACGACCAGTCCAGCCTGTACCCGGAAGCCGCGACCAGGCTGCCGCGCGTCGGCTATTACCGCGCGGTGCCGGTGGAGGGCGTGCTGGCGCTCAAGCCCGACCTGGTGCTGGCGTCCGAGCAGGCCGGCCCGCCCGAGGCGCTCAAGCGCCTGGGCGAAGTCGGCGTGAAGGTCGTGAGCGTGCCGGACGCGCCGTCGGTCGACTCGCTCAAGGCGCGCATCCGCGCCGTCGCCGGCGCGCTGGACGTGGCGCCGGAAGGCGAACGGATGGTGCAGGAGGTCACGCGCGAGCTCGACAAGGCCGAGGCGCTGCCGGCCACCCGCGCGCGGGCGCTGCTGCTGATCAACCGCAACGGCGCGCCGCAGGGCGCGGGGCATGGCACCGCGGCGGCCGAGGTCATGCACCTGGCCGGGCTGGCCAATGTGCTGGACGGGCAGCAGGGCTACAAGCCGCTGTCGCCCGAGGCCATCGGCGCGCTGGCGCCGGACCTGATCATCGTGACGCGTGAATCGCTGCAGGCCAGCGGCGGCCTGGAAGGGTTCGCGCGGCTGCCCGGCATCGCCGTGACGCAAGCCGCCGCGAAGCAGCGCATCATCGTCATGGACGACCTGCTGATCCTGGGCCTGGGGCCGCGCCTGCCGCAGGCGCTGACCCAGCTCAAACAGGAGGCCGCGCATGCCATGGCGCGCTAACCCGCCCCTGGCGCTGGTGTTGCTGGCGGTGGCGTTGGTGGCGGCGGTGCTGGCGGCCAGCGCCAGCGGCGCGGTCTCGATTCCGTTGCGCGAGCTGCCGTCGCTGTTGTGGGGCACGCCCACGCCGGAGCAGGCGTTGTGGCGCAATGTGCTGATCGACATCCGCCTGCCGCGCGTGCTGCTGGCGGTGGTGATGGGCGCCGGCCTGGCGATCTCGGGCGCGGCGCTGCAGGCGCTGTTCCGCAATCCGCTGGCCGAGCCCGGCCTGATCGGCATTTCCGCCGGCGCGTCGCTGGGCGCCGTCATCGCCATCGTGATGACGCATGGCGGCTTCTGGTACACCGCGCCGGGCGCCTTCATCGGCAGCCTGATCGCGACGCTGTCGGCCTACATGGTGGGCCGGCGCGTGCCGGGCGTGGCCGGGCTGCTGCTGGCGGGGGTGGCGATCACCGCCATCGCCTTCAGCCTGATCGGCCTGTTCACCTTCATGGCTTCCGACGCGCAGCTGCGCGACCTGACCTTCTGGAACATGGGCAGCCTGGCCGGCGCGAGCTGGAAGCTGCTGGCCTTCCTGGGGCCGTGGGTGCTGCTGCTGTCGCTCTGGCTGATGCGCCAGTGGCGCGTGATGAACGCGCTGCTGCTGGGCGAGCGCGAAGCCCAGCACCTGGGCTATTCGCTCAAGCAGGCGCGGGCCCGGCTGGTGCTGGCCTGCACCCTGATCGTCGGGCCGCTGGTGGCCGCCAGCGGCACCATCGTGTTCGTCGGCCTGGTGGTGCCGCACCTGGTGCGCATGACGCTGGGCGCCAACCATCGCCTGCTGCTGCCCGCCTGTCTGCTGGGCGGCGGGCTGGTGATGACGCTGGCGGACTGGCTGGCGCGCATCGTGGTGGTGCCGGCCGAACTGCCGATCGGCCTGGTGACCGGACTGGTCGGCGGGCCGTTCTTCCTGTGGTTGCTGGCGCGCGGCCGGAGGCACGGTTGATGCTGGCCGCTGAAAACCTGACCCTGGCGCGCGACGGCAAGCGCATCCTGGAGCGCGTGTCGCTGGCGATCCATCCTGGCGAAGTGGTGGGCCTGCTGGGCAGCAATGGCGCCGGCAAGTCGACCCTGCTGGGCGCGCTGTCGGCCGAGCTGGGCGCCGACGGCGGCAGCCTGACGCTGGATGGCCGCCCGCTGGACGCGATGCCGCCGCGCGAACAGGCGCGCAAGCGCGCGGTGCTGCCGCAGAAGCCCGGGCTGACCTTCGACCTGGGGGTGCGCGAGGTGGTGGCGATGGGCGCCTATCCCTTTCCCGAACTGTCGCCGGCCGAGGTCGACGCGCTGGCGCGCCAGGCCCTGGAATGGGCCGACGTCAGCCACCTGGACGGGCGCCGCTATCCGCAACTGTCGGGCGGCGAGCAGCAGCGGGTGCAGTTCGCCCGGGTGCTGGTGCAGTGCCGCGCGGCGCGGGCCGCGGGCGAGGCCCGCTATCTGCTGCTGGACGAGCCCACTGCCAGCCTGGATCCGAAGCACCAGGCCGACCTGATGCGGCGCGCGGCGCAGCTGGCGCGCGAAAGCCATACGGGCGTGCTGGTCATCCTGCACGACATGAACCTGGCGGCGCGCTGGTGCGATCGCCTGCTGCTGCTGAGCGGCGGCCAGGCGGTGGCGCTGGGCACGCCGGCCGAGGTGCTGACGCCGGCCAACCTGTTCCTGGCGTATGGCATCGAGGCGCAGGTGATGCCGCATCCGCTGCAGGCCGACCGCTTGCTGGTGCTGATGGCTTGATGGGGGCGAGCCCCGGTAAAATGGGGCATCGCGGCGGCCGCGGCCGCCTTTTCCTCATCTACCGACAGGACCTAGTGTCATGCCTACTTTCGACGTCGTCTCCGAAGTCGACAAACACGAACTCACCAACGCCATCGACCAAGCCAACCGCGAGCTCGCCACCCGTTTCGATTTCAAGGGCACGGATGCCAAGTTCGAGCTGGAAGGCTTCGTGGTGACGCAGATCGCCTCCAGCGCGTTCCAGCTCAAGCAGATGCTGGATATCCTGCGCGGCCGGCTGTCGGCGCGCGGGATCGACGTGCGCTGCCTGGATGTGGCGGATCCGCTGGAGAACCTGGGCGGGGCGCGGCAGAAGGTGACGATCAAGCAGGGCATCGAGCAGCCGGTGGCCAAGAAGCTGATCGCGGCGATCAAGAACGCCAAGCTCAAGGTCGAGAGCCAGATCAATGGCGACAAGCTGCGGATCAGCGGGAAGAAGCGGGATGATCTGCAGACGGCGATTGCGTTGTTGAAGAAGACGGATGTGGATTTGCCGTTGCAGTTTGAGAATTTTCGGGACTGAGTTTTTTTTGGCGGCGGGGGCTTCGTAGGCCGCCCGTTGCGCGGGGCGCCTGGGGGGTGGGCGCCCACGATTGCGGTCCGGAGCGTTCGCTCCGGACTTGCCTAGGCGGCCCCCCCCTTCG
>ERZ1739169.76-NODE-76-length-31183-cov-15.320772_pt1 | contig 31183 bp, 35 predicted proteins | sample MGYA00581756_ERZ1739169 | MGnify/ENA primary metagenome ERZ1739169 (study PRJEB40789, sample SAMEA7425667) | Salamandra salamandra | biome: salamander skin | place: Germany | collected 2020-03 | study: cvxcv | reverse complement strand
CGTCGCCGTGCTGGCGCCGCAGGCCTGGCCCGCGCCGCTGGCCGATGAAGGCCTGCGGATCTGGCACGAGGCGCAGGAACGCCTGGATCAGGCCGGCCTGACGCCCGAAACCTGGCATCCGCCCGCCTCGCTGTCGTTCGCCCGCATGGCGGACGACAATTCGCTGGTGCTGGCCTACGAGGCCTACCGCTACTTCGGCGCGCTGGCCGAAGACCCGGCCCAGCCGCTGTGGGACGTGGTGCGCGCGCGCATCGCCGCCGGCGGCCGCATCGCCCGGGCCGACTACGAGGCGGCGCTGCAACGGCGCCAGGCCGACATGGCGACGTTCGCCGCCGCCATGCAGGGCATCGATGCCCTCCTGATGCCGGCCTGCGACCAGGCGGCCCAGGCACTGGACGCGGCCGACGTCCGCCACGCCGGCTTGGGCAGGCTGCTGCGCCCGGCCAACTTCCTGGGCGCGGCCGCGATCGCCCTGCCGGCCGGCTTCGACGAGGACGGCATGCCGATGGCGGTGCAGTTGCTGGCGCCCGCCGGCGGCGACGCGGCCCTGCTGGATCGGGCCGCGATGCTGGAACCAGTGCTGGCGCCGGTCGCGCGGACCCCGGATCTATCGGCCTGGGGCCTCTGACCGCGACGCTCGCGCCCATGAAAAAGCCCCGGCGTGCCGGGGCTTTTTCTACTTCGAAAGGGTGCGTTACACGCCCTTCTTCAGTTCCTGGACCTTGTCCGTGGCTTCCCACGAGAATTCCGGCTCGGAACGGCCGAAGTGGCCATACGCGGCGGTCTTGGTGTAGATCGGGCGCAGCAGGTCGAGCATGTTGACGATGCCCTTCGGACGCAGGTCGAAGTGCTCGCGCACCAGCTTGGCGATCTGGTCGTCGGGAATGACGCCGGTGCCTTCGGTGTAGACGGTGATGTTGATGGGCTCGGCCACGCCGATGGCGTAGCTGACCTGCACCTGGCACTGGCGCGCCAGGCCGGCGGCCACGATGTTCTTGGCCACGTAGCGGGCGGCGTAGGCGGCCGAACGGTCGACCTTGGACGGATCCTTGCCCGAGAACGCGCCGCCACCGTGCGGGCATGCGCCGCCGTAGGTGTCGACGATGATCTTGCGGCCGGTCAGGCCGCAATCGCCCTGCGGGCCGCCGATGACGAAGCGGCCGGTCGGGTTGACCAGGAACTTGGTCTTGGGCGTGATCAGGCCGTCGGGGAAGCTGGGCTTGATGATGTCTTCGATCACGGCTTCGCGGATGGTCTCCTGCGAGACTTCCGGCGCGTGCTGGGTCGAGAGCACCACGGTGTCGACTTCGGCCGGGCGGCCGTCGACGTAGCGGAAGGTCACTTGCGACTTGGCGTCCGGGCGCAGCCACGCCAGGCGGCCGTCCTTGCGCAGTTCGCTCTGGCGCTGCACCAGGCGGTGCGCGTACCAGATCGGGGCCGGCATCAGGTCGGGGGTTTCGTCGCAGGCGTAGCCGAACATCAGGCCTTGGTCGCCCGCGCCCTGGTTCAGGTAGTCTTCCGAGCTGCGGTCCACGCCCTGGGCGATGTCCGGCGATTGCTTGTCGTAGGCGACCAGCACCGCGCAACCCTTGTAGTCAATGCCGTACTCGGTGTTGTCGTAGCCGATGCGGCGGATCGTGTCGCGCGCGACCTGGATGTAGTCGACGTTGGCGGTGGTGGTGATTTCACCGGCCAGCACGACCAGACCCGTGTTGCACAGGGTCTCCGCGGCCACGCGGGCGTTCGGGTCCTGGGTGAAGATGGCGTCCAGAATCGCGTCGGAAACCTGGTCGGCTACCTTGTCGGGGTGCCCTTCGGAAACGGATTCGGAGGTGAAGAGAAAGTCGTTATTGGCCACAGATGCGTCCTTTGATGTCCGGTACAGCCGGAACTTAGGTTCACGAGGCGCGTTGCACCCCGGACTGCATGGAATACGCTGATCTGGGCGCGACGCTTTAGCGGATTTGGCAAGCGACGCGCAACGCGCCGGGATCCTGCCGTCGCCCCGCAAGTTGTCGGTTAACTCGGCGACGGGTCGATTTTAAGCGAAAATGCGGTTCTTATGCTTGTGCCACGGGTGGGGTCTTTCGCCCGAGCACCGGCACCACCATGCCCGATATCGCCCATTTGCCGCATGCTGCTCGCCCTGTTCCGCCTGTTCGCATCCCTGCCCTTGCCCGTCGCGCACGCGCTCGGGCGCCTGCTCGGCCGCATCGCGTATGCGTTTCCCGGCAAGTACCGGCGCCGCCTGCGGGCCAATGCGACGCAGGCCGGCTACCCCGACGCGGCCTTTGCCCGCCGCGCGGCCGGCGAGGCCGGCGCCATGATCCTGGAGATGCCGCGGGTCTGGTTCCGCAATGAACAAAGCCTGGCCCAGGTCGTGTCCGACGACAACGACGTGGTGGCCGCGGCCCACGCCGAGAACCGCGGCATCCTGTTCCTGACCCCGCACCTGGGCTGTTTCGAGATCACCGCGCGCTATCTGGCCCGCCTGATGCCCATGACGGTGATGTTCCGCCCGCCGCGCAAGGACATCCTGGCGCCGTTGCTGGAAACCGCGCGCAACGGCTCCGCGGTCAACGCCGTGCCGGCCACCATGCAGGGCGTGCGGGAATTCGTGCGGGCCCTGCGGCGCGGCGAGTCGGTTGGCATGCTGCCCGACCAGGCGCCGGGCGTCGGCGACGGCGTCTGGGCGCCATTTTTCGGACGCATGGCCTACACCATGACCCTGCCCGGCAAACTGGCCACCCAGACCGGCGTCCCCATCATCCTGACCGCCGGCGAACGCCTGTCGGGCGGCCGCGGCTGGCGCATCCACTACGTGCGGGTGCCCGAGCCGCTGCCCGCCGATCCGCAAGCCCAGGCCGCGCTGCTCAACGCCGCCATGGAAACGCTGATCCGCCGCTGCCCGCAGCAGTATCTCTGGAGCTACAACCGCTACAAGACCCCGCGCGGCGCCCCGCCCGCCCCCGCCGACGACGCGGCCACCGCGCCCCACTGAAGCCGGCGCCCACGCCCCGCCGCCCTGGTCTCAAGCTCCCCACCTGTCCATGAAAGAATCGAAAACGCGCACGCTGGTCAATCTGCTGAAATGGTTCGGCCGCATGCGGCCGTCCACCCGGCTACGCATCGGCGCCGCGCTCGGCTGGCTGGCCATGCGCCTGGCCAAATCGCGCACCCGCATCGTGCGCCGCAATCTCGAGCTGTGCTTTCCCGAGCAACCCGAGGAAGTGCGCGAACGCTGGGTGCGCGAGCACTTCCGGGCGCTGGCGCAGTCCATCGTCGACCGCGGCGTGCTGTGGTACGGCACCCCCGAAGCCATCAAGGACATGGTCACGCAGAGCGGCGCCGACCGCATCAATGAACTGACCGCCCAGGGCCGCGCGGTGATCCTGCTGGCGCCGCACTTCATCGGCCTGGACGCGGCCGCCACCCGCCTCACCATGGAAGTGCCGAGCGCGGCCACCATGTACACGCCGCAGAGCGACCCGCACATCGACGCCGTGGTGGCCGCCGGCCGCGCCCGCTTCAACGAGGTGTTCCTGGTCAGCCGCAAGGACGGCGTGCGCGACCTGATCCGCCACCTGCGCGCGCCGCGGCCGGTCTACTACCTGCCCGACATGGACTTCGGCCGCCAGGGCGCCGTGTTCGCGCCGTTCTTCGGCATCCAGGCGGCGACCCTGCTGGCCACCGCGCAGCTGGCCAAGAAATGGGACGCGGCCGTGCTGCCGATCCTGGATTTCTGGAACCCGGAGACCGGCCGCTACCACGCCGAGGTGCTGCCGCCGCTGGAAAACTTCCCCGGCGACGACACGCTGGAAGAAGCCACGGCGCGCCTGAACCGCGAGCTGGAGGGCTGGGTGCGGCGCTGCCCCAGCCAGTATTACTGGGTCCACCGCCGTTTCAAGACCCGTCCGCCGGGCGAGCCCAAGATCTACTAGGGCAGGCCCGCGCCGGGGCGGTTTCCCGGGCCAGAATGGGCGATAATCCCCCCATGAACTGGAACTTCACCAAAATGCATGGCGCGGGCAACGACTTCGTCGTCCTGGACGGGGTCCGCCAGGCCATCGAGATGACGCCCGAGCGCGCCCGCGCGCTGGGCGACCGCCACTTCGGCATCGGCGCCGACCAGATCCTGCTGGTCGAACGCGCCACCCGGCCCGACGCCGACTTCCGCTACCGCATCTTCAATTCCGACGGCAGCGAAGTCGAGCACTGCGGCAACGGCGCGCGCTGCTTCGTGCGCTTCGTGCACGAGCAGGGCCTGTCCGACCGCAACCCGCTGCGCGCCGAGATCGCCACCGGCATCCTGGTGCTGGACGAGGGCGACGACGAGCAGGTCACGGTCGACATGGGCAGCACCCGCTTCGACCCGGCCGCGTTGCCGTTCGACACCTCCGGGCTCGCGTCCCGCACCGAAGGCCAGGACACGCTGTGGGAGCTGGAACTCGACGTGCCCGCCGGCCTGCCGCGCAGCGTGGCCCTGTCGGCCGTGGCCATCTCCAACCCGCACGCCGTGCAGGTGGTGGATAACGTCGACACCGCGCCGGTCGCCGTCGTCGGTCCGCTGATCGAGAACCACCCGCGCTTTGCCCGCCGCGTCAACGCCGGTTTCATGCAGATCGTCGATCGCCACAACATCCGCCTGCGCGTGCACGAACGCGGCGCCGGCGAGACGCTGGCCTGCGGCACCGGCGCCTGCGCCGCCGTCGCGGCCGGCATCCGCCGCGGCCTGCTCGATTCCCCGGTGCGCGTGCAGACGCGCGGCGGCGTGCTGACCATCGCCTGGAACGGCGACCAGCTGCGCATGACCGGACCGGCCGAATCCGTCTTCACGGGGCAGGTCGACATCGACAAGCTCGTCTTCTCCATGGCGCTGAACCGATAACCCCATGACCGATACCGCTTTCACCGCCCAGGACATCGCCAACTTCCTGCAGGAACACCCCGGCTTCTTCGACGAGCACGCCGACGTCTTCGCCACGCTGCAGGTGCCGCACCCGCACGGCTCGCGCGCCATTTCGCTGGGCGAACGCCAGATCCTCACGCTGCGCGAACGCAACCGCGAACTCGAGTGGCGCCTGAACGAACTGGTGCGCAACGCCACCGCCAACGAAACCATCGGCAGCCACATCTCCAAATGGTGCTGCCGCCTGCTGTCCGAACCGGATCCGCAATTGGTGCCCGGCGAAATCGCCCTGGGCCTGGCTGAACAATTCGAACTGAACCACGTGGCGCTGCGCCTGTGGAACCTGCCCGAGCTGCCCGACACCGGCTATGGCGAACCCGTCACGCAGGACGTGCGCACCTTCACCGACAGCCTGAAGACGCCGTACTGCGGCACCGACACGGCCTTCGAAGCCGTCGGCTGGCTGGACGCCAAGCCCAAGTCGCTGGCCCTGGTGCCGCTGCGCCTGGAGGCCGAAGGCGCCAGCGTCGGCCTGCTGGTGCTGGGGTCGGACGACGCCGAACGCTTTACGCCCGAGATGGGCACCGCGTTCCTGGAAGCCATCGGCCAGCTGGCCTCGGCGGCGCTGCACCGGCTGAACCCGGCCGCGCCCAAGGCCTGAGCCCACCATGACGGCAGGGGCCCCGGAACACGCCATGCCAACGCAAGCGCCGGACGCCCCCCTGCCCGATCCGATGGCCGCCTGGCTGCGCCATCTGGAAAGCCATCGCCGCTATTCGCCCCACACGCTGGACGGCTACCGGCGCGAGCTGCGCTTCCTGATCGAACTGGCCGAACGCGCCAAGCTGCCGCTCGACAAGCTCGGCAACGGCCACATCCGCCAATTCGTCGCGCGGCTGCATGCGCAGGGCCGCGGCCCGCGCAGCCTGGCGCGCACGCTGGCGGCCTGGCGCGGTTTCTACCAGTGGTGGGCGCCGGCGATCGGCCTGGCCGGCAACCCGGTGGCCGGGGTGCGCGCGCCCAAGGCGCCGCGCGGCCTGCCCAAGGCCCTGTCGGTGGAACAGACCCAGGCCTTGCTGGATCGCCCTGCGGCCAAGGTCGCCACCGAGCCGGCCGCCCTGCGCGACCAGGCCATGTTCGAATTGCTGTATTCCAGCGGCCTGCGGCTGTCGGAACTGGTCGGGCTGGACCTGCGCTACACGCGCTCGGCCGAGCATGAATCGCGCGGCTGGCTCAGCCTGGAAGAGGCCGAGGTGATCGTGCTGGGCAAGGGCGGCAAGCGCCGCTCGGTGCCGGTGGGCCAGGCCGCTTTGGCGGCGCTGCGGCGCTGGATCCACGTGCGCGAGCAGCTGGCGCCCCCGGCCGCGTCGGCCGACAATGCCGCCGCCCTGTTCCTTGGCGCCCGTGGGCGGCGCATCTCGCCGCGCGTGGTGCAATTGCAGCTGGCCCGGATCGCGCAGGCCGCCGGCCTGCCGACCCATGTGCATCCGCACGTGCTGCGCCACAGCTTCGCCAGCCACGTGCTGCAATCGGCGCAGGACCTGCGCGCCGTGCAGGAAATGCTGGGCCACGCCAACATCTCGACCACCCAGATCTATACCCGGCTGGACTTCCAGCACCTGGCGCGGGCCTACGACCAGGCCCATCCGCGCGCGGGCCGCAAGTCCTGAACGCGGCGTCTCAGCCGCCGCCGGCCAGCATGCCGCCCAGCAGCAGCACGCCCAGCGCCAGCACCGCCAGCGCCGCCAAGGCTTCCACCCCGTAACGCAAACGCGCCGCCGCGACGCCCGACAGGCGCGCGCCCAGCGCATTGGCGGCGCCGCCAGCCGCGACCGCCAGGCAGGCCAGCGCCGCCACCGTCAGGCCAGTGCCCAGGCCCATCGCCAGGGCCGAGGCCACCCCGGCCAGGAAAAATCCCTGCGACAGCGCGAACACCAGCACGATCAGCGCCCCGCTGCAGGGCCGCAAGCCCACCGCCAGGATCGCCGACCAGGCGCGGCGCCAGTTCAACGGCCCCGCCACCTGCTCCGGCGGCGGCACATGGGCATGGCCGCAGCCGCAATCGTCGTGATGGTCATGCGGATGAACGTGCGCGTGACCATGGCCCTCTCCACGAACCTCGCCCTGGGCAATCGGCGCCGGCGCGTGGATCGCAATGGCGCGCAAGGCCGCGGCCCCCTTCAGGGCCGGCGCCGCCACGGCAGGCGATGCGACCACCGCGGCCGCACGGGCCGGACGCCGCCGCAACAGCGGCCGGATCGCCTTGATCCAGACCAGCCACGCGCCCAGCAGGGTCACCAGCCCATACGAGGCCAGCTCCAGCCAGCGCGTGGCCTGGTTCATCGCCGCGGCCGTGGCGTTGAACACCAGCGCCAGCACCGCCACCATGGCGATCGCCACCAGCGCCTGCACCAGCGACGACACCAACGCCAGCAGCGCGCCGTTGCGCGCGGTCTGGCGGTTGGCCAGCACATAAGAGGAAATCACCGCCTTGCCATGACCCGGGCCGAGCGCATGGAACACGCCGTAGGCGAACGACAGCCCGATCAGCAGCCAGGCGCCGCCATCGGCCTGCCAGGCGCGCACCGCCGCCGTCAACTGGCGGTAGAAATGGGTCTGCCACACCGAAACCTGGCCGAAGACGCCCGCCAGCCAACCGGGACCGCCCAGGCCGGCGCCGCTCTCCGGCACGCCGAAGGGATGCGCGCCCTGCGCGTCGGCCAGGCCGGCCCAGGCCATCGCGGCCAGCGCGAACAGCCACGCCAGCGCGGCGGCCGGACGCCGCGCTACGAACATTGCACCTCGATACGGTGCGTCAGCCCCTTGGTGATGGCGAAAAGCTCTTCCGGCAGCGCGTCCGGATCGGCCGGGATCGCGGCCAGTTGCTGCATGGTGTTCCAATCCAGTTCCTTGGGCTTGCGGTAAGCCTGCTTGCAGGCCGCCGCGCCGGGTCCGTCCAGCGCGACCGCCCCCTTGTCGTCGAAGGCGTAGGCCACGAAGTAGGTCGGGTCGTAGATGTCCACCTGCGCGCCCGCGGCATCCAGCGCGGCGGGCTCGGCCAGCGGCAGCGTGAACGCCAGCGCCAGCCGGCCGGTCTTGGCGTTCCAGGTCACGCGCGCATCGCGCGGCGCGGCGAACACCGCGCTCTTGCCCGCCACGGTGACCCGCGTGAAGTAATGCGACACCGGTTCGCCCAGCGCCTTCATCCAATCCTGCGCCATGCCTTTCAGGGTGTCCTCGGGCAAGGCGCCGCCCTTGCCCTTCTTGAGTCCCTGCGTGGCATAGGCGCCGAACATCTCATCGAACAGCCAGACCTGGCGCACCGCCGTCACGCGGTGCTGCTCGTCCAGGTCGATGACGGCGCGCGCGTCGATCCACATATGCGGGTGGGCGCCGGCGGCGCCGGCCGCCAGCGCGCCCGCCACGGCGATCAGGGCTGCAAGGCCGCGGCGAGTTGACGAACGTTCCATTCAAACATTTCCAGGTAGGTGGCGCCGGGCTGTCCGGGCTTGGACAGGGCATCGGAATACAGCGTACCACCCACCTTCGCGCCGGTTTCACGCGCGATCTGCTGCACCAGGCGCGGGCTGGTGATGTTCTCGATGAACACCGCCGGCACCTTGTCGCGCTTGACCTGCTCGATGATGCGGGCCACGTCGCCGGCGGACGGCTCGGCTTCGGTCGAGATGCCCATCGCCGCGATGAAGCTCACGCCATAGGCATCGCCGAAATAGCCGAACGCATCATGCGAGGTGACCACCTTGCGGCGCTCCGCCGGAATCGCCGCGAAGGTCTTGCGCACGGCCGCATCCGCCGCCTGCACACGAGCGATGTAGGCATCGGCGCGCTTGCGGTAGGCGTCGGCATGGGCCGGATCGGCGGCCGCCAGGCCGTCGGCCACGTTGCGCGCGTAGATCACGCCGTTGGCCAGGTTCTGCCAGGCGTGCGGATCGGCGTCGTGATGGTGATGGCCGCCGTGGTCATGGGCGTGGCCATGATCGTGGTCCTTGTCGTCATGCTTGTCACCGTGCTCGTCGCCATGGCCCGCGAACTTGCGCGGCGTCACGCCCTTGGAGGCGACCACGGTCGGCCCGGCAAAGCCGGAGGCCTTGACCAGGCGCGGCAGCCAGGCCTCGAAGTCCAGGCCGTTGACGAACAGCACCTTGGCGGCCGCCAGCTTCTTGGCGTCGGCGGGCGTGGGTTCGTATTCGTGGGCATCGCCGTCCGGGCCCACCAGCGTGCTCACCTTGACGTCGGCGCCGCCGACTTCCTGCACGATGTCGCCCAGGATCGAGAAGCTGGCCACGACCGGCAACGGTTCGGCCGCCTGCGCCGCGCCGAACGCGGCGGACAGCCACAGGCCGGCCGCGGCCAGCATGACACGGCGGCGCGCCAGCGCCGGAAAGAGGGAAGGCATGGTGAATCTCCTTGAGAATTCAGGCCCGGCGCGAGACGCGCGGCGCCCGCAGCAACCCGCCATGCGGGCCGCAGACGATGGAAAACAGGTAACAGACGCCGGCGGCCAGGATGATGGCGGGCGAGGCCGGCACATTGAAGTGGTACGACACCAGCAGGCCGGCGACCGACGCCGCCACGCCGACGCCCGCGGCCAGCGGCAGCTGGCCGGCGGCGGAACGCAACCAGAAGCGGGCGGCGGCCGCCGGCAGCATCATGATGCCGACCACCATCAAGGTGCCCAGCACCTGGAAGCCCGCCACCAGGTTCACCACCACCAGCACCAGGAAGATCATGTGGACCCAGCCGCCACGCCCGCCGCTGGCGCGCAGGAAGGCCGGATCCAGGCACTCCGCCACCAGCAGCCGATAGAGCGCGGCCAGCGCCAGCAGCGTGACGCTGGCCGTGATCGTGACCAGCAGCAGCGACGCGTCATCCAGCCCCAGCACCGTGCCGAACAGCACGTGCAGCAGATCCATGTTGGAGCCGCGCAGCGACACCAGCAGCACCCCCAGGCCCAGCGAGATCAGGTAGAACGCGGCGAAGCTGGCGTCCTCGCGCAGCGGCGTCAGGCGCGCCACCAGACCGGCCAGCAGGGCCACCACCAGGCCGGTGATGATGCCGCCCAGCATCATGGCCCACAGCGACAGGCCCGATAGCAGGAAGCCGGCCGCCACGCCTGGCAGGATGGCGTGCGACATGGCGTCGCCCATCAGGCTCATGCGCCGCAGCACCAGGAACACGCCCAGCGGCGCCGCGCCCAGCGACAGCGAGCAGGCGCCGGCCAGCGCGCGCCGCATGAAGCCGTAATCGATGAAGGGCGCCACGACCCATTGCAGCACGCTCATGCGTAGGCCCTCGCGTGCCATTGGCGCGCCGTCTTCAGGTGCGCATCGGTCAGGACCGACCCCGTGTCGCCCCAGGCCACCACCGACCCCGACAGCAGCAGGCACTGCGGAAAGTGCTCGCGCACCAGGTCCATGTCGTGCAGCACCGCGATCACCGAACGGCCCTGGCCGTGCAAGCCGCACAGCAGCGCCATCAGGTCATCGGCGGTATGGCTGTCGACCGCCGCGAACGGTTCGTCCAGCAGCAGCACCGGCGCGTCCTGCACCAGCATGCGGGCAAACAGAGTGCGCTGCATCTGGCCGCCGGACAACGTATCCACGCCGCGGCCGGCCATGTCCGCCAGGCCCACGGTCTCCAGCGCCTGCATGCAGCGGTCGATCTCGTCGCCGCCGTAGCGCCGCCATCCGCCGACCCGGCGCCAGGCGCCCAGGGCCACCAGATCGAACACCGTCACGGGAAAGGCGCGGTCCAGCTCGGCGGCCTGCGGCAGCCAGGCCAGCTCGGCGCGGCCGGCGCCGCCGATGCCGACGCTGCCCGACATCGGCCGCAGCACGCCCATGATGCCCTTGAGCAGGGTCGACTTGCCGGCGCCGTTCGGCCCGACCACGGCGGTCATGGCGCCCGGCTCGAAGCGGCCCGACACGCCGCGCAGCACTGCGTGGCCGTGCCACCCGAAGGAAGCATCGCGCAGTTCGATGGGGACCGGGGCGGGACTCACCGCGGCCACCAATCCAGCGCCCAGCCGGTCAACGCCCACAGCGCGGCGACCGCCACCAGGGCGAAGGCCATGCGGCGCCAGGCGGATACGAGGAAGGCGGAACGGGACGGCACGCCGGACCCCGGCGCGGCGTCGGGCCGCGGGGGCAGGAGCGAGAAGTGGGACATGACTGACAGCAAGCGCTAAAACATTATTATGTTATATCATAACCAAACCGGCTTGAATCAACGGCTTTCGCCCGCACCTGGGTGTTTTCTGCTACCTTCCAGGCATCTCGCGCGCGTCGCGCGCGTTCCTTATTCAGATGAAGCCCTCCATGCCCGCTCCGCCCCGTTCCCCCCGCAGTGACACCGTAGGCGCCCAACTCAGCGTCGCCGAGGCGCTGTGCGAACAACGCGGCCGCCGCCTGACCCCCATCCGCCGCAAGGTGCTGGAGCTGCTGCTGCGTCATGGCCGCAGCCTGAAGGCTTACGAACTGCTCGAAGCGATGCGCGAGGTGCACCCGGGCGCCGCGCCCCCCACCGTGTACCGTGCGCTGGACTTCCTGATGGACGAAGGCCTGATCCACCGGCTGGACGCGGTCAACGCCTGGAGCGCCTGCCACGATGTCGGCGGCGCGCCCCACGACCTGCTGGTGGTCTGTACCGGCTGCGGCGCGGTGGCCGAAGTGTCCGACCCCGCCATGAGCCGCCAGCTGGCCGAGCGCGTCGCCCAGACGGGCTACGTCCTGGCCACCCATGAGACCGAGATCCGGGCCCTGTGCCCGCAGTGCCAGAAGCAGCAGCCGGCCGACGCCGGGCACCACCACCATCATCACTGAGACGCGCGGCGCGGCCTGTCGCATGACGGGCCCCTGCCCCCGCCGTCCACCCGCGCTCATCCGGACCCTTGAAATCCGGAAAATCGCCCCAAAATAGTGATATCGCCCGATACTTGACGGCGTACAGCCGCGATCTGGGCGGCTACGGCCCCCGGGTTGGCCCGGGGTTTGCCCCCTGCCCCCGACTGTGCTGTAATCCTGCGTCCGGCCGCGATCGGCGGCCCTCGCAGCCTGTGGCAGTAACATCGGCCGAGCGATGTCTGGCAGGCCATCGGCACCCGCCGCCGCCCGCCAGAACCCAGCGCTTGACCGCCGTGTCTAACCGCCTTTACTTCACGCAAGCAGCTTCGCCATGAACACCCCGCGCAGTTTGGACAAAATGGTTCCCGTCACCATCCTCACCGGCTTTCTCGGTGCGGGCAAGACCACCCTGCTCAAGCGTATCCTGACCGAATTCCACGGCCGCCGCGTCGCGGTCATCGAAAACGAATTCGGACCGGAAAGCATCGACAACGACCTGCTGGTGCAGGACAGCGACGAAGAAATCATCGAGCTGTCCAACGGCTGCGTCTGCTGCACGGTGCGCGGCGACCTGATGCGCACCCTGTCCGACCTGCGCGCCAAGCGCGAGGCCGGCGCCCTGAATTTCGAACGCGTCATCCTGGAAACCACCGGCATGGCCAACCCCGGCCCGGTGTGCCAGACGTTCTTCATGGACGACGACATCGCCGAGTACTACCGCCTGGACGCGGTGGTCACGGTGGTCGACGCCAAGCACGGCATGGCGACGCTGGATGAACAGCCCGAAGCCCAGAAGCAGGTCGGCTTCGCGGACCGCATCCTGATCTCCAAGAAAGACCTGGTCAACGACGTCGACTACGAAGCGCTGCGCGCCCGCCTGCTGCGGATGAACCCGCGCGCGCCCATCACCGCGGTCAACTTCGGCGACGCCGACCTGAAGTCGATCATCGACATCAGCGGCTTCAACCTGAATTCCATTCTCGACATCGACCCGGACTTCCTGGCCGATGAGCACCCCGATGCCGCCCACAGCCATGCCCACGGGCACGGCCACGATCATGACCACGGCCATGACCATCACGGTCACGACCATGACCACGATCACGACGGCGACTGCGGGGCGCACTGCAATCACGCGCATCATCACCACCCCAAGCACGACGACGAAATCGGCGCGTTCGTGTTCCGCTCCAACAAGCCGTTCGATCCCGCGCGCCTTGAGGAATTCCTGGGCGGCGTGGTGCAGGTCTATGGTCCCGACCTGCTGCGCTACAAAGGCATCCTGTACATGAAGGGCATCAACCGCCGCATGTTGTTCCAGGGTGTGCACATGATGATGGGCGCCGAACCCGGCAAACCGTGGACCGCGGCCGAAAAACCGTCCACCAAGATGGTCTTCATCGGACGCAAGCTGCCCCAGGAGATTTTCACCCGGGGCTTGGAGCAGTGCCTGGCGGGGTAATCCCCTTTCCGGATAACGTGACGCGGTGCGACGAAGGCAGTACTGTGAGGGTACGAACAGCGTAGGCAGCAAACACGGACCGGGAAGACAAGCCCGCGCCAGGATCGATTCATAGTGGAGTGTTTTCATGGCTACCAAGGCAGCAACCAAAAAATCAAGCAAGTCGACGAGCGATACGGCGATTGATCTGCCCAGCGAGAAGGAATTGCTGGCCATGCCCGAGTCCGACTACATGAACGAACGCCAGCTGGCGTTCTTCAAGGAACGGCTCAAACAACTCGAACAGGACATCCTGGCCAACGCCGGCGAAACCACCGAGCACCTGCGCGAAACGCAGTTCGTGCCCGATCCCGCCGACCGCGCCACCATCGAGGAAGAACACGCCCTCGAGCTGCGCACCCGCGACCGCGAGCGCAAGCTGCTCAAGAAGGTGCAACAGTCCATCGCCCGCATCGACAGCGGCGAATACGGCTGGTGTGAGGAAACCGGTGAACCCATCGGCATCCCGCGCCTGCTGGCCCGTCCCACCGCCACCCTGTCGCTGGAAGCGCAGGAACGGCGCGAAATGCGGCAGAAGCTGTACGGCGACTGATCCGTCCCGTTATTCAAACGCCACATCGAAAGGCTATGCTGGTTTCCAGCATGGCCTTTTTTTCGTCTCGGCGCCGCCGCCAGATGAAGCCGCCTCCCCCGGCGACAGCAAGGGGCCATCACGGATTGGCCCGCAAGCCTTGATTTCGCTCGCATCGCCCCCAGCTAGTCCTTTCAAAGGAAGGAACGCATGGAACAATTTCACGCCACCACCATCGTGTGTGTGCGCCGCGGCAACCGCGTCGCACTGGGCGGCGATGGCCAGGTCACCCTGGGCAACATCGTCATCAAGGGCACGGCGCGCAAGATCCGCCGCCTGTACCACGACAAGATCCTGGCCGGCTTCGCCGGCGCCACCGCCGACGCGTTCACGCTGCAGGAACGCTTCGAAGCCAAGCTCGAGAAACACCAGGGCAACCTGATGCGCGCGGCGGTCGAACTCACCCGCGACTGGCGCACCGACCGCGTCCTGCGCCGGCTCGAAGCCATGCTGATCGTGGCCGACGCCGAGCACACGCTGGTGCTGACCGGCAACGGCGACGTGCTCGAGCCCGAGCACGGCCTGGCCGCCATCGGCTCGGGCGGGGCCTATGCCCAGTCCGCCGCGCTGGCGCTGCTGCGCAACACCGACCTGCCGCCCGAGACCATCGTCAAGCAATCGCTCGAGATCGCCGGCGATCTCTGCATCTACACCAACCAGAACCACGTCATCGAGACGCTGGGAGACTGACGCCCGCGACGCGGCGCCCGCGCGGCGCCGCGCCCCGTTCTCCCGCCCAGCCCCGCTTCAAGGATCCGCCCTCATGTCCGCCTCCAACATGACGCCCGGAGAGATCGTCTCCGAACTCGACAAGTACATCGTCGGCCAGAACCGCGCCAAGCGCGCGGTGGCGGTGGCCCTGCGCAACCGCTGGCGCCGCCAGCAGGTGGCCGAGCCGCTGCGCCACGAAATCCACCCCAAGAACATCCTCATGATCGGCCCCACCGGCGTGGGCAAGACCGAGATCGCGCGCCGCCTGGCCAAGCTGGCCAACGCGCCGTTCATCAAGATCGAGGCCACCAAGTTCACCGAGGTGGGCTACGTCGGCCGCGACGTCGACACCATCATCCGCGACCTGACCGAATACTCGATCAAGCAGACCCGCGAACTGGAAATGCGCCGCGTGCGCACCCAGGCCGAGGACGCCGCCGAGGACCGCATCCTCGACGCGCTGGTGCCGCCGCCCCGCGGCGCCTCGGGCGAGCCCGAGCGCGGCGAGGACAACAGCGCCCGCCAGACTTTCCGCAAGCGCCTGCGCGAGGGCAAGATCGACGATCTCGAGATCGAGATCGAAGTGGCCCAGGCCGCGCCGCAGATGGACGTCATGACGCCCCCCGGCATGGAAGAAATGGCCGAGCAGCTGCGTGGCATGTTCGCCGGAATGGCGCGCGACAAGAAGAAGTCCAAGAAGATGAAGGTGCGCGAAGCCTTCAAGCTGATCGTCGACGAGGAAGCCGCCAAGCGCGTCAACGAGGAAGACCTGCGCACCACCGCCATCAACAACGTCGAACAGAACGGCATCGTGTTCCTGGACGAGATCGACAAGATCGCGGCGCGCCAGGAAAGCGGCGGCGCCGACGTCTCGCGCCAGGGCGTGCAGCGCGACCTGCTGCCGCTGGTCGAGGGCACCACCGTCAACACGCGCTACGGCATGGTCCGCACCGACCACATCCTGTTCATCGCCTCGGGCGCCTTCCACCTGGCGCGTCCGTCCGACCTGATCCCCGAGCTGCAAGGCCGCTTCCCGATCCGCGTCGAGCTGGAATCGCTGACCGCCGAGGACTTCGTTCGCATCCTGAGCGATACCGACGCCTCGCTGACCAAGCAATACACGGCGCTGCTGGCCACGGAAGACGTGCAGCTGGAATTCACCGACGAAGGCGTGCGCCGCCTGGCCGAACTGGCCTACGACGTCAACGAGACCACCGAAAACATCGGCGCCCGCCGCCTCTACACCGTGATGGAAAAGCTGCTGGACGAACTGTCGTTCGACGCCACCGCCTCCGGCAACAAGACGGTGAAGATCGACGCCGCCTACGTCAACGCGCAACTGGCCGAAGCCGCCAGCAGCCAGGACCTGGCCCGCTACGTGCTGTAACGGAGTAGGTGCGAAATTGTACTTTCGCACCTACTACCTTGAAATTTCCGCATGGTAAAAACCTCAATTGTGCTGCTGCGGCACAACGGGCATCCTGTCTAACGCAGTCCAATGCGACATAGTCAAAGCAACGCTACGGCATCCAATTGAGGAATAAATTGACAGATAATCAAAAGAGCGCTTTCACTAGCGGTGGAGAAGGCGACAGATTCTTCGAACGAAATCGAAGCGAGTTTCAGAAAATGGTCCTCTCGTCCGAACTCGGGCCTGCCAATCGTCTGTATTTTCCGTATCTGAAAGCGGGCAACCGAATTCTTGAAATTGGCAGTTCTTCAGGCACCAACCTGTCGCTTCTAACCCGCGATATCGATGTGGAAGCCTATGGCATCGATCCCTCCGAAGCAGCGGTAGCCAAGGGGCGTAGCGAGTTTCCTCAGCTACATTTGAGCGTGGGAACCGCTGATGAACTTGCATTTCCCGACGGCCATTTTGATTTCATCGTTTTCGGCTTCTGCCTCTACCTGGTAGACAGGGCGCTCCTGACGAAGACCATAGCGGAAGCGGATCGCTGCCTCAAGGATGGCGGCCATATCGCAATTACCGATTTTCGCCCCGATGTGCCGACCGCACGCCCCTATAAGCATCTTGACGGCCTGATATCGTACAAATTCCCATACGAAAAGCTGTTCACGGCTTTCCCCCAATTCCAACTGATCGAGTGCCGCACGTTCAGTCATGGCACGGAGGCTTATCACGCCGACCCCCAGGAACGCGTGTCCGCCAGCATCATCCGCAAGAGCCTCAAAGAAGGCTATCAAAAACTCTGAGGAATGCGTTGGCGCCAGCCGTTCGCGGCTTGGCGCCACATTCCCGAGCCCTAGTTGGAAATAGCCGTCACGACATACTTGCCGTCTTTGCGTTCGGCTGTGAAACGCACTTTGTCACCAGCCTTGATCTTCGCCAATAGCGAGGGATCCGCCTGATACACCAAAGTCATCGCGGGCAAGTCCAACGCGGCGATCGCCTCGTGCTTGATCGTGACTTTCCCAGCGGCGGGATCTACCCGCCGCACTTCTCCGCTGGCTTCAGCCTGCTGGGCGAACGCGAACGGTCCCGCCAGCACCGCCGTCGCGGCAGTAATAGCCACGGGAAACACCAATCTGCGGTTAAATGACATTGCGCTATTCTCCATACACCGCACCGACCTGCCCACGGGACGGCCGACGCTCACAGTGCTAGGATACCGCCCTTTCGTGCAACCCTTCGGAGCCATGCATGGCCAATCGTTTATCCGTAATTGCAACTCGCACGGGCGATGACGGCACCACTGGGCTGGGAGACGGTTCACGCGCACGCAAGAACGCCCCGCGCGTCGCTGCGCTCGGGGATGTCGATGAACTGAACAGCATGATCGGCCTGCTGTTGACAGAGGCCTTACCCCCTGATGTCGCGACGGATCTGGTTACGATCCAGAACGATCTGTTCGATATGGGAGCTGAACTGTGCATCCCCGGCCACGTCGCCATCACTGAGACCCAAGTGGCGCACCTGGATACGTGCCTGCAACGCTATAACGGTGCCTTGCCCGCGCTGCGCGAATTTATCCTGCCAGGAGGCAGCCGTTCCGCGGCCTGCGCCCATGTGGCGCGCACCCTGTGTCGCCGTGCCGAGCGTACCGTCATCACCCTCAGCGACACGGAATCTGTTGGCGCACCGGTCCGCCAGTATTTGAACCGCCTTTCCGATCTGCTGTTCGTGCTGGCACGCTACATCAATCAATCTCAGAATGTCCCGGATGTATTCTGGAGTAGTAGGCACGCTCGCCCCGAATGATGAACGACTATGCGACACCATCGGTCGCGGCATTGCATTCGCCCGAAAGGGGGCTTGACCTATCATGACCATCATCGTCACTGGAGGCGCCGGATTCATCGGCTCCAATTTCGTCATTGACTGGCTGGATGGGCAAGACGAGCATGTGGTCACGCTCGACAAGCTGACCTATGCCGGAAACCCAGAGAATCTTGATGCGTTGGCGGGCGACCCTCGCCATAGTTTCGTGCAGGGAGACATCGCAGATGCCGCGCTGATGCGCCAGCTACTCCTGCAACATCAGCCCCGCGCTCTCCTGAATTTCGCTGCAGAATCACACGTCGACAGGTCGATCGATAGTCCCGAGGATTTCATCCAGACCAATGTGGTCGGCACCTTTCGCCTGCTCGAAGCTGCGCATCAATACTGGAAGACCTTGGCAGGCGAAGCACGAGACACGTTTCGCTTTCTCCATGTATCGACAGATGAGGTCTACGGCACACTGCTGCCCGACGAAGCACCATTTAGCGAAAATACCCGCTACGCGCCCAACGGCCTATACGCTGCGAGCAAAGCTGCCAGCGATCACTTTGTGCGCGGCTATCATCAGACCCACGGCCTCCCCGTACTGACGACGAACTGCTCGAACAATTATGGGCCCCGTCAGTTTCCGGAAAAATTGATCCCGCTGACGATACGCAACGCGCTCGCGGGCAAGACCATCCCCATCTATGGCGATGGTCGCCAGATCAGGGACTGGCTGTATGTGAGCGACCATTGTCGGGCACTGCAACGCGTGCTGGAACACGGGCAACCCGGGCGGACCTACGCCATCGGCAGCCGGACAGAGAAAAGCAATCTCGACGTCGTGCTATCCGTTTGCGCACTCCTGGACCGCTTGCGACCACTGACGGGCGGTGCCACCTACCAACACCAGATCCGATTTGTGGACGACCGTCCCGGACATGACCGCAGGTACGCGATCAATCCCTCGAAGACCGAGCGAGAATTTCACTGGCATGCTCGAGAAACCTTCGAAACAGGCCTGCTCAAGACGGTGCAGTGGTATCTCGACCATCCGGCTTGGGGCACCCATGCCGATCTGGCTACGCCGCCCCGCTGGCTGAGCGGCGAGCCAACGGACCCCACCCCTTCCCTCGAATAGCCTAAATGAAAGCCACGCCACTCTCGATCCCCGACGTCATCCTGCTCGAACCTGTGGTCCATGCGGATGACCGCGGGTATTTCTTCGAGAGCTTCAACAGCGTGACTTTTTCCGCAGCAACCGGCGTGCACGCTGATTTCGTACAAGACAACGAATCACTGTCGATCCGTGAGACGCTGCGAGGCCTACACTATCAAATCCAGCAACCGCAGGGAAAATTGGTCCGTGTCATGCAAGGCCGGATCTATGACGTTGCAGTCGATCTGCGCAGGTCTTCTCCTCATTTCGGCCAATGGGTGGCCGTGGAGCTTTCAAGCCGGGATCGGCGCCAACTCTGGGTTCCTCCGGGCTTTGCCCACGGTTTCTTGACCCTGAGCACCCAGGCAACCGTGCTATACAAAGCCACGTCGCATTATGCGCCTGAACATGAGCGGTGCATCATCTGGGACGACCCATCCTTGGACATCAGGTGGCCGCTGACGCGCACACCACTGCTGTCGGAAAAGGACAAGAGGGGCAAACACCTGCACTTGGCAAGCGTCTACCCCTGAAAGACAAAGCGTGGATCAGTTCACGCCAGCAGCGTGAGCCTGCTCATCCGCATGATACGAAGAGCGTACCATTGCGCCGACCGCCGCATGCGAGAAACCCATGGCATAGGCTTCGTGCTCGAACATCGCGAACGTATCGGGATGCACATACCGCAACACCGGCAGGTGATGCTCGGAGGGCTGCAGGTATTGACCGATCGTGATCATGTCCACGTTGTGCGCACGCATGTCGCGCATGACCTGTAGGATTTCTTCATCAGTCTCTCCCAGGCCCAGCATCAGGCCGGACTTGGTGGGGACTTCCGGGTGCAGCGTCTTGAACTCGGCCAGCAGCTTGAGCGAGTGCGCATAGTCGGAGCCAGGGCGTGCTTGCTTGTACAGGCGCGGCACGGTCTCCAGGTTATGGTTCATTACGTCGGGCGGGCCCGCATTCAGGATGGTCAGAGCGCGATCCAGGCGTCCACGGAAATCTGGCACCAGAACTTCGATACGCGTGGAGGGAGACAATTCGCGAATCTTGGTGATGCATTCGACGAAATGGCCCGCACCACCATCGCGCAGGTCATCGCGATCAACCGACGTGATCACTACATACGACAGCTTCAACGCCGCGATCGTGCGCGCCAGGTTGACAGGCTCTTCGGTATCGAGTGGATCCGGACGACCATGCCCGACATCACAGAAGGGGCAGCGGCGTGTGCACTTGTCGCCCATGATCATGAACGTGGCAGTGCCCTTGCCGAAGCACTCGCCGATGTTCGGACACGAGGCTTCTTCACAAACGGTATGCAGATTGTGTTCCCGCAGGATGCGCTTGATGTCATAGAAGCGCGACCCCGGAGCGGCGGCCTTCACGCGGATCCACTCGGGCTTCTTGAGGCGTTCGGCCGGGATGATCTTGATTGGAATGCGGGCCGTCTTGGCCTGAGACTTCTGCTTTTGCGTCGCGTCATAGCTAGCCGCCGCGGGCGCGGGCGCCGGCTCGCCGGGAGAGACCTGAGAATCGACCTGTGTAGACATAAGACACCTTCTGGGCCGGCGCTCAGGGCGTCCGACCAGGGGAAAAACCAGTATTTTACTCCCCACAAGTGGATCCCTCCTCCGTCCGAAGGGAAAGGGTGCGTTTGAGGTATCGTTCGATCGTATGAATACCAATGCGCGCGCCCCTGCTGCCTTACTCGCTGGAACGCCCGACCGGCGGCCAGTTCTCATACTCATCGCGGACGATGCTCCAGCCCATTTCGTCTTCGACGCATTGCTAGGAGCATCCCGCGAACTCGGGTTCGCCGGCCTATTTTCAACCCTGATCCCGGTATCGGCGTCCCGGCCGTTGGATGGCCCCGCGTTGGCCAGCATGGATCCTGCCGGCATCCTCCTGCTGGCGCTCCCAGGCCTGCCGGACCAACAAACGACATTGCGTGGCCTGCAGATCCCATGCGTGCAGACCTGGTCGGCGGTGGATGTTGCCGATAGCGCCATAACTCCGGACAATGTTCTCGGCGGACGCATGGCGGCCAGGCATCTGGCCGCCCGGAAGTACTCGAAAGTCGCTTGCATCAGCGGCGATAGCGTCTGGGAAGCCGAACGCCGGACCGGCTTCCTCGCCGAAGCCAGCACACTCGGCATGGAAGTGGCGGCCGACGTCGTCCAGAGCGGGTTGAACACGCTGCAGGATGGGCGCCAGGCCTTCCTGCGGCTGCTCACGACTTACACATTGTTTGACGCGGTATTCTGCTGCGGAGACCACAGCACAGCCGCCACCGTTTCAGAAGCCCACAACCGTGAACTTGTTGTCCCACAAGATCTCGCTATCCTGGGTTTCTCCGACAATGGTGACGCAGCCCAGTGGGTTCCCGGCCTGTCTACGGTCGGCGTCGATGCGGAACGTCTCGGCGGGCTGGCTGGCCGGTTGCTGCTGGACCGCATGGCGGGCAGGCGTGAGGCAGGGCAACGAGATCTGGTCCCCCCCGAGCTGACCGCAGGCATCAGCAGCTAAGCAGCGGAGGCAGCATATGAAAGCCATCATCCTGGCGGGCGGCAAAGGCACGCGGCTCTATCCGTTGAATCTGGTGGCCAGCAAGCAGTTGCAGGCGGTCTATGACAAGCCGATGATCTACTATTCCCTCACCGTCCTGGTGGCGAGCGGGATCCGCGAGTTCTGCCTCATCACTACCCCATATGACCTGCCACGCTTCGAGGCGCTGCTTGGCGACGGTTCCCAGTGGGGCATTTCCATCGAATATCGCGAGCAGCCCCGGCCCGAAGGCATCGCGCAGGCATTCCTGATCGCGGAATCATTCATCGGCGACGACAAGGTGGTGTTGATGCTGGGAGACAACATCTTCTCGGGTGGAGATGCCTTTCCCCGCGCCCTGGCAGACTTCGAATCAGGCGCCAGTATCTTCGCCTACCGCGTCAAAGATCCCCAGCGCTACGGTGTCATAGAGTTCGATGTGCAGGGAAAAGCACTGTCAATCGAGGAGAAGCCGGCCAAACCTCGCAGCAATTATGCGGTACCAGGCGTCTACATCTACGACAATCAGGTCGTCGGCATTGCGCGCGCCTTGCGGCCTTCCGCGAGGCACGAGCTTGAGATCACCGATGTGAACCGCGCCTATCTCGAGCTCGACCAGCTACGAGTCCATCGGCTGAGCCGCGGATTCGCATGGCTCGACGCGGGTACCAGTACCGCCTTGCAAGAAGCGTCATCCTACATCCAGACCATCGAAAAACGGCAGGATGTCAAAATAGGCTGCCCAGAAGAAGCCGCGCTCATGCGCGGATTCTTGTCGATCTCGCAATTCGAGGCCCTGCTGCAAACCATGCCGGAATGCGAATACCGGGCATATCTACAGCGCGTAGCTGAAGACGTGCGCCGACAGCAGTCACCCTGACGCGGGGCTTTCGGCCGCGGCCATCAAGGCCGAGCGCCCCCGGCGCTCAGATAAGGCTCGAAAAAGGCCGCCGCGGAGTCCTGCCCCGCATCCAGCAACATCGCGTGCGCCTCAACCAGAAAAGCACTCGTGGCCGTCTCTGGAACACGCGCCAGCCATTGAGCCGCCTCCCGCTTATCGCCGCGCAGCAGCAGCATGCGGCCCAGGTGAAACATGCCGCGGAAGTCGCCGCCCTCGGCGCAGCGCTGGTAGCAGTCGAACGCGCGCTCCAGGTCCTGCTCGACCACGTCGCCCGTTTCGTAGAAGCGGCCGACCACGCCGATGGATTTGACGTGTCCGGCCTGCGCGGCCTGCTGGTACAGCGCCAGCGCCGCCGCGCGGTTCTGCACCACGCCGCCGCGGCCGCTCTTGAGCATGTGGGCGTAGTTGTACATGCCCCAGTCCAGCCCGCGATCCGCGGCCAGCCGGAACCAGTAGGCCGCCACGGTATCGTCCGGCGCGATGCCCCAGCCGTTTTCGTAGCAGCGGCCGATCATGTTGATGGCCATGAGATGGTCGGCATTGGCGGCGCGCTTGAACCAGGCCAGCCCTTCGGCCTGATCCTGAGGCACGCCGACGCCGTCGAGCAGCATCTGGCCGAAGATGGTCTGCGCCTCGACCAGGCCCATTTCGGCCGCCGTGCGGATCCAGGCGGCATATTGCGGCGCCGGCCCGGCGCGCAGGCTGGCCAATTGCTCGGGGGTGGTCGCGGCCACGTCGGCCGGGGTATAGCTTGTCTTCATGCGGGTGTCCTTGCCTGGCGCCACAAGCGGGTCAGGTTGCGAGCCAGCGCGTCGCCCACCTCGGTGGGCTCGCGCCGCACGCTACAGGACGCCATGTCGACCGTGCGCAGGCCGGCGTACCCGCAGGGATTGATGCCCAGGAACGGCGCCAGGTCCATCGCCACGTTCAGCGACACGCCGTGATAGGCGCGGCCGTTGCGGATCTTGATGCCCAGCGCGGCGATCTTGGCCAGGTCGCCGCCCTCGGGATGCGCCACGTACACACCTGGCGCGCCCGGCTTGCGGCAGGCGCCGGGCAGGCCCATCTCGTCCAGCGTGTCGATCACCGCCGATTCCAGCAGGGCCACGTACTCCTTCACGTACATGTCGACCCGGCGCAGGTCGAACAGCGCGTAGGCCATCACCTGGCCGGGGCCGTGGTACGTGACCTGGCCGCCGCGGTCGCAATGGACGATGGGGATGGCGCCCGGATTGAGCACGTGCTCGGGCAGGCCCGCCTGGCCCAGCGTGTAGACCGGGGCATGCTCGCACAGCCAGATTTCATCGGGCGTCTCGGCCGACCGCTGGTCGGTGTACGCCTGCATGTCCCGCCACACGGACAGGTAGTCCGCGGGCCGCGCCAGCCACTTGATCACAGCCACTTGCCTTTACAGGACGATCGACACCATCGGGTGGCCGTGCAAGGCCTGGTACAGGCTGTCGAGCTGCTCGCGCGAGGTGGCGCGCACCGTGAAGGTCAGGCCCATGTAGTTGCCGCCCTTGCTGGGCCGCATCTCGACCGTGGCGGCATCGAAGCCCGGGTCGAAGCGCAGCACGACCTCGGTCAGCGTCTGCGCGAACTCCGGATGATGCTTGCCCATGACCTTGATGGGAAAGTCACTGGGGTACTCGATGAGGGATTCTTCGGGCGGAATATGCATGATGGATGGCCTGGAACGTCAAACTATCTATATGGGGGCAGGCATCGTGCAGGCAAGGCCCGCCGCCGGCGCGGGGGGCCGCCAGGGCCGCCCCGCGTGGCCGTTCTAGAGTGCGGCGATGCGGGCATCATAACCCGCGCGCAATTGCTCAAAAACGGGGCCAGGCTTACCCGAACCCACCGGCCGGCCGTCCAGCGACACGATCGCCAGCACTTCCTTGGTGGCCGAGGACAGCATCAGTTCGTCGGCCCGCGCGACCTCGTCCTGGGTGATGCGGCGCGCCTCGAACGGGATGCCGGCTTCGGCCGCCAGCTCGCCCATCAGGCCATAGCGGATGCCTTCCAGGATCAGGTTGTTCTTGGGCGGGGCCAGCAGCTTGCCGCCGGAGACCACCCAGATGTTGGTGGACGAGCCCTCGGTGAGGAAGCCATCGCGGAACTGCAGCACTTCGTCGACGTGGGCGTCGACCGCCTGCTGCTTGGCCAGCACGTTGCCCAGCAGCGACACCGACTTGATCTCGCAATGCAGCCAGCGCTCATCGGGAATGGTGATGGCCGACAGCCCCTGCGCGCGGGACGCGGCCGACGGCGGCGCCCAGGCCGAGATCATGCCGAACACCGTCGGCTTGACCGGCTCGGCCGGGAACTGGTGGTCGCGCTTGGCCACGCCGCGCGTGACCTGCAGGTAGACGATGCAGGTGTCCAGGTTCGAGCGCGCCAGCAGCTGCTCGATCAGGTCGATCCAGCCCGCGCGGTCGAACGGCTGGGCGATGCGCAGGGCCGCGAGGCTGCGGTCCAGGCGGTCCAGGTGTTCGGCCATGCGGAAGGCATTGCCGCGGTAGACGGGCACCACTTCGTAGATGCCGTCGCCGAAAATGAAGCCGCGATCGAGCACCGAGATCTTGGCCTCGTCGATACGCACAAACTCGCCATTGAGAAACACCTGGCTTTCGCCCGGCACGCCCGGAATCATGAGCCGCTCCTGAGAATCAAATGGATAGGGACGGGCCACCCGGCCCGCCCCTTCTTGGTAAAGCTTACACCCGCGACCGCGCCGGTGGCGCGTCCGCTTACTGGAACCAGCGCTTGACGGTGTCGACCATGCGGCCGAAGAAGCCCGCGCGTTCGACGGCGTCCTGCACCACCAGCGGCTCGGTGCGCAGCACCTTGCCGTCCAGCGTGAACTGCAGCGTGCCGACCTGCTGGCCCTTGGTCAGCGGCGCGATCAGGGGATCGGTGCGCTGCGCCACGGGCTTGAGGTCGCCGGCCTTGCCGCGCGGCACCGCGATCGAGACCGGGTTGGGCGGGCCGAGCTTGACGTTCTCGGCGGTGCCTTCCCAGACGCGGGCGTCGATGCCGGGCTGGCTCTTGTCGAACAGCTTGACCGTGTCGAAGTTCTGGAAGCTCCAGTTCAGCAGCTTCAGGCTTTCCTCGGCGCGCGTGGCTTCGCTGTCGGTGCCCACCACCACCACCAGGATGCGGCGGTCGCCGCGCACCGCGGTCGACACCAGGCAGTAGCCGGCCGAATCGGTGTGGCCGGTCTTCATGCCGTCGACCGACGGATCGGCCCACAGCAGGCGGTTGCGGTTGGGCTGGGTGATCTTGTTGTAGGTGTAGCTCTTCTGCTTGTAGTAGTGGAAGAACTGCGGGTGATCGGTGATCAGGTGAGCCGACAGCGTGGCCAGGTCGCGCGTGGACGTCATGTGCTGCGGATCGGGCAGCCCGGTGGCGTTCATGAAATGGGTGTTGCGCATGCCCAGGCGCTCGGCTTCCTGGTTCATGAGCGAGGCGAATGCGGTTTCGCTGCCGCCGACCGCTTCGGCCAGCGCGACCGAGGCGTCGTTGCCCGACTGCACGATCATGCCCTGGTTCAGCTCATCGACAGTGACCGGCTTGCGCGGTTCGATGAACATGCGCGAACCGCCAGTGCGCCAGGCGTGCTCGGACACCGGCACGGTCTGCTCCAGCGTCAGGCGCTTCTCTTCGAGCGCGTTGAACACGACGTAGGCCGTCATGATCTTGGTGAGCGAGGCCGGCTCGACCTTCATGTCGGGATTCGACGCCGCCAGGGTCTGGCCGCTGTTCACGTCGATCACGATCCAGGCCTTGGCCGCGATGGTGGGCGCCGGCACCGCCGACACATCGCCCACCGGCACCACGCCCGTTGCCGTCGGCGCGGGGGCCGTGGCGCCCGCGGCCGCCGGCGTCGCGGCGGGCGCCTGCTGGGACCAGGCCGGCAGCGACGTCGCGAGCATCGCCGACAACACCGCGCCAGCCAAGGCGCGACGGGCAAAAACAACGGGGAAGTGAGCGGAGTGAGGCAAATTCTTCATCGGCAACGTGGGTCCAGGAAAGACGCCCGCTGGCGCGGGGCAAGTGGCTGACAATTATAGGCAGTCGATGAGACCCGTCCGGCCCGGGATGGGTTCCTTGGGCATTTAAAACATGCAACTTGATGCAACGCGCCGCATTGCGCGGCGCGCCGCTCAATCAAGTTTGACCTTCAGGTGCGCCTGCACCAGCTGGCGCAACACCAACAGCTTGCCGTGGAAAAAGTGCGACGCGCCGGGGATCACCACCACCGGGATCGAACGCGGGCGAGCCCAGTCCATGGCTTCCGACAAGGGCACGACCTCATCTTCCTCGCCATGCACCATCAGCGTGTCGCCGGGCACCTGGACCTCGTGCGACTGGAAACGGTTGACGGCGGGGCCCATCAGCATCAGCGCGCTCGGCAGCACCGCATCGCCCTGGTCGGCCAGTGCGGCATAGGTTTGCGCGGCCACGGCCGTGCCGAACGAAAAACCGGCCAGCACCCAGGGCGCCTGCGCCAGTTCCGGGTGCAGCTCGCGCATCTGCGCCACCACGGCCAGCATGTCCTGGGTTTCGCCGACCGACTTGTCGAACGCGCCTTCCGACAGGCCGACGCCGCGGAAATTGGGCCGCACCGCCACCAGGCCGTGCTGGACACAGGCGCGCGACAGCGTGGTCACCACCTTGTTCTCGCGCGCGCCGCCCTGCAGCGGATGCGGATGCAGCACCAGGGCCCAGCCCCGCGGCGTGCCGTCAGGCCAGTCCAGCGCGCAGTCGATGCGGCCGGCGGCGCCGGTAAAGGCGTGGGTTTGGGTGCTTGCGGGCATAGGAAAACTCGTGCTGCGTGGAAAAGGAAGATGTTAACCGGCGGGTCGGGCCGCGGCCTTCGGTTGCGTGGCCAGCCATTGCGCCAGCTGGTCGGCGGCGTCGTCGGTGGCCTGGCGCAGGGCGGCCACGCCGCCCGCGGCGTCCTGCGTGGGCGCGGGCGCCCGCGTCGCGATGCGCAGCTGGCCGACCACGGCGCGGCCGTTCAGCAGCACCGCCTGCAGCAGCACACGGCCCTCGCTGGCCGACCCGTCGGGTGTGAACACCTGCTCGAACTGCGACAGGTAGACCTGCACCTGCGGTGTCTGGCCGTTGGCGCGATCGGCCAGCACCGGCCCCTGCCGTGACAGACGCTCGAGCAGGCGCTGGCGCACCAGGTCGGACGGCGACGAGGCCCAGCGGTAGGTGGCATAGGATTGCGGCGCGGCGCTGTCGCCGACGCGCCAGATCACGCCGGTGCCGGACAGCGCCGGCACCGCCGAGAACGTCAGCGCGATGGGCTCGCGCGCCGGCAGCTGCGGCGCCGGCCGGGCGTCCAGGCCCAGGTCGAATACGGCCGGCGGCGCGCCGACGCGGCCCACGCCGCAACCGGCCAGCGCCAGGGTCAGGATCAGGATCGCGCTACGCATCTTCATTTCGGCTGTCTCCCAAAACCGGCGAAGCCGGCCTCGCCCGGCCCGGGCGCCGCCGGCGCCGGCCCGAACAATAACGATTGCGGCGTGTTGTCCACGCGGCGCAGGGTGTAGGTGGCGCCGCGCGCGGCCTCGGTGACGCTGGCCGCCATGCCGGTGATGGCCGGCAGCGTCTCGTTGTCCAGGCGCGAGGCGGCATAGGCGATGTCGCTGAGGCTGCGCGTGGCCATGGCCAGCGCGCCGTCGGGCGCGTTCAGGCGCGCCAGCGACTGCCGCGCCTGTTGCGCCAGATCCGCCACTTCGCGCGCGGCGCGGTCCGCCTGGCGCGAGGTGCTGCCCAGCGACTCGACCAGCGGCCCCAGCTTGGCCAGGGTCGGCGCCAGGTCGCGGCTGGCCTCTTTCAACGACTGGGTGATGTCGGTGGCGTTCTGCAGGCTGGCGGTCAGCGCCTGCACGTTCTGCTCGCTCAGCAGGCGGCGCAGCTGCTCGGTGGCGTCCTCGACGTTGGAAATCAGCCGTCCGCCGCGCTGCTCGATGCGGTCCAGGAAGCCCGGACGCAGCGGAATCGCCGCGGGATTGGCCTCGGTCGACGCCAGCCGCTTGAACGAACTGCCGTCGTCGCGCAGTTCGACGTTGGCCATGCCGGTCACGCCCTGCACGCCCAGTTCGGCCCAGGTCGACTCGGTGATCGGCGTGTTCGGCGCCACGCCGATGCGGATGCGCACCTGGCCCGGCTTGTCGGGGTTGAGCGCCAGCGACTGCACCTTGCCCACCGGCACCCCCTGGTAGCGCACGGTCGACTGCGGATTGAGCCCGCTGACGGCGGTCGCCGAGATGATTTCATAGGTTTGCAGTTTGGTCCGGTCGCGGCCGATCCAGACGGCCACCAGCGCAGCGGCGGCCAGCAGGACCAGCGTGAAGATGCCGGCCATGAGCGCGTGACTACGGTTTTCCATGATGCGTTCCCTTCGGCGCCATGTCCCCGAGCGCGCGCAAGCCGCGCTCGCCCAGGAAGAATGTATGTATGAACGGGTGGTCGACCTTCAGCACTTCCGGCACCGTGTCGCAAACGATCACCCGCTTGTCCGCCAGCACGGCGACACGAGTGGCCAGCGCGAGCAGCGTGTCCAGATCGTGCGTCACCATGACGACGGTAAAGCCCAACTGCCGGTGCAGGCTGCGCACCAGGTCCACGAATTCGTCCGAACGCAGCGGATCCAGGCCCGCCGTGGGTTCGTCCAGGAACACCAGTTCCGGGTCCAGCGACAGCGCGCGCGCCAGCGCCACGCGCTTGATCATGCCGCCGGACAGGTCGGACGGCCGCTTGTCGGCATCCTGCGCCGACAGGCCGACCATCGCCAGGCGGCACATCACCACATCGTGCACCAGGTCCTCCGGCACCGTGCGCAGCTCGCGCAGCGGCAGCGCGACGTTGTCGTACACCGACAGCGCCGAGAACAGCGCGCCCGCCTGGAACAGCATGCCCCAGCGATACGACAGGCGCCGGCGTTCGCTCGGCGTCAGTTCCGACAACGTGCTGCCCAGCACCCGGATGGTGCCGGCCGCCGGCCGGTCCAGCCCGATGATCTGCCGCAGCAGCACCGTCTTGCCCGTGCCCGATCCGCCCACCAGCACCAGGATCTCGCCCGGAAAGACGGTCAAGTCCAGATTGTCGTGCACCACGTGGTCGCCGAAGGCGGTCCGCAGGCCGCGCACGGTGATGACCGGGGCGACCGTGACGTGCTCTTCGGTGAACAGGCGTTGTTGCTCGGCGCCGGCCATCAGATGCCCACCGAACTGAAAATGACCGCGTACAGCGCGTCCAGCAGGATCACCCCGGTGATCGAGGTGACCACGGAGGTGGTGGTGCCGCGCCCCAGGCTTTCCGTATTGGGCTGGATGCGCAGGCCGAAATGGCAGGCGATCAGCGCGATCAGGATGCCGAAGGTCACGCCCTTCAGGATGCCGATCCAGTAATTGGTCAGGGAAATGGCGTCGGGCAGCGACTGCAGGAACCATTGCGCCGACACCCCCAGCTGCACCTGCGCGGCCAGCATCCCGCCCAGGATCGCCATGGCGTCGGTCCACAGCACCAGCAGCGGCATGGTCACGGCCAGCGCCACCACCCGCGGCAGGATCAGCCGCTGGCCATGCGAAATGCCCATCACCAGCATCGCGTCCAGTTCCTGCGTGACCCGCATGACGCCGATCTGCGCGGTGATGGCCGACCCCGAGCGGCCCGCCACCAGGATGGCCGCCAGCACCGGTCCCAGCTCGCGCACGATCGACACGCCGAGCAGCCGCACGATGAAGCGGTCGGCGCCGATCATCTGCAACTGCTGGGCGGACAGGTACGACAGCACCACGCCGATCAGGAAGCCCACCAGCGCGGTGATGCCCAGCGCCTGCGCCCCCGTGCGGTAGACCTGGGCCGAGATCTCGCGCCACGGGCCGCGCGACGGGCGCCGCAGCATGCCGAACAGGTCCAGGATCAGTTGCCCCAGCATGATCAGCAGCGCGCGGCCGTTCTCGGCCGCCTGCAGCACGGCATCGCCCACGGCGCGCAGCCAGCCCCACGAGGGCTCGGGACGCGGCGGCGCCTGCTTGCCGCCCTTGTTCGTCGCCAGGGCGGTGAACACGTCCTGCTGGCCGGCCGACCAGCGCACCCGCTCGGGCAGCTTTTCGCCCCAGGCCTGCCAGATCAGCAGCGCGCCGATGGTGTCGAGCCGGCTGATGCCCTGCAGGTCCCAGCGCACGCCGGCGTCGGCGGCCTTGGCCATGGCGGCGCGGCGGCGCTCGACCTCGCCGGGCTCGGCCAGCGCCAGCACGCTCCAGTCGCCCCCGACGTGGCACACACCCGCTTCCTGGCGGAAGGGCGCGGCGGCGGCGGACGCGGACGGGGCGGAATGCGGCATGAACGCTGGATCGCAATGCAAAATGTATCGCTCATCATATACGCTGCGGACGGCAGGGCGCGAACGCGGCCCGCGCGTGCCCTACAATCGGCGCCATGTCCGCTCAAGTCCGCCCCACCGACCTGCCCGCGCCCGACGATCTCGCGCGGATGCTGGGTTCACGCCTGCCCGCTTTCCAAGATGTCGCCTGGACGTCCAGCACCGGCTCCACCAACGCCGACCTGCTGGCCCGCGCCCGCGCCGGCGGCGGCGCCGGCAAGCCCTGGCTGCTGGGCACCCATCTGCAGGAAACGGGCCGCGGCCGCGCCGGCCGCCCCTGGCAGAACCGGGTGGGCGCGGCGCTGATGTTCTCAGATCGGCACACGTCTGAACTCCAGTCACAGCGATAGATCTCGTATGCCGTCTTCTGCTT
>ERZ1739169.75-NODE-75-length-31248-cov-17.713237_pt1 | contig 31248 bp, 29 predicted proteins | sample MGYA00581756_ERZ1739169 | MGnify/ENA primary metagenome ERZ1739169 (study PRJEB40789, sample SAMEA7425667) | Salamandra salamandra | biome: salamander skin | place: Germany | collected 2020-03 | study: cvxcv | reverse complement strand
TACAGCAGGTTGGCGCGCGGCACGTGGGTGGCGCACACCGGCTTGCACTTGCCGCAGCGCAGGCAGTCCTTGATCGAATCCGAGATGGCGCCGATGTCGCTCTGCTGCATGATCAGCGACTCGTGGCCCATCAGGTTGAAGCTGGGCGTCCAGGCGTGGCGCAGGTCGGCGCCGGGCATGAGCTTGCCGGCGTTGAAGTGGCCATTGGGATCGACGCGGCGCTTGTAGTCCTGGAACGGCGCCAGCTCGGCTTCCGTCAGGAACTCGTACTTGGTCAGGCCGATGCCGTGCTCGCCCGAGATCACGCCGTCCAGGTCGCGCGCGATCTGCATGATGCGCTCCACGGCCTGGTGGGCCTCCTGCAGCATGCCGTAGTCGTCCGAGTTGACCGGGATGTTGGTGTGCACGTTGCCGTCGCCCGCGTGCATGTGCAGCGCCACGAACACGCGGCTCTTGAGCACGCGGCCGTGGATCGCCACCAGCTCGTCCAGGATGGGCTTGCGCGCCGCGCCCGAGAATGCGGCCTGCAGGCCGGCCAGCACTTCGGTCTTCCACGACACGCGGATGGTGCGGTCCTGCACCACGTCGAACACACGCGCCTGCGGCTGCGCCGCCAGGCGCTCGGCCAGCGCGGCGCTCAAGTGCGCCATGCCCAGGCCGTCCAGCTGCGGCATGGCCTCGGCCAGCGGCAGGTCCAGGTTGTCCAGCAGCCACTGCCAGCGCTGGCGCGCCGCGGCCAGCAGCTCGATGGCCTGGCGCGTGCGCTCGGCCAGCACCTCGGCGCGGGTTTCATCGTCGTCGGCGGCGTCTTCGGCCTTGCCGACCGGCAAGGGCGTACAGAGGTAGTCGTCCAGCGCGCCCAGCAGGCGCAGCTTGTTGCGGGTCGACAGCTCGATGTTGATGCGTTCGATATGGTCGGTGTACTCGCCCATGCGCGGCAGCGGGATCACCACGTCTTCGTTGATCTTGAAGGCGTTGGTGTGGCGCGCGATCGCGGCGGTGCGCGAGCGGTCGAGCCAGAACTTCTTGCGGGCCTCGGCGCTGACCGCCACGAAGCCTTCGCCGTGGCGCGTATTGGCCAGGCGCACCACTTCGCTGGCGGCCGCGGCCACGGCATCTTCGTCGTCGCCGACGATGTCGCCGATCAGCACCATCTTGGGCAGCGAGCCGCGCTTGCTCTTGGTGGCGTAGCCGACCGCGCGCAGGTAGCGCTCGTCCAGATGCTCCAGGCCGGCCAGGATGGCGCCACGGGCGCGGCCCTCGCCGTCCAGGTAGCCCTTGACCTCGACGATCGACGGAATCGCGTCGCGCGCCTGGCCGAAGAATTCCATGCAGACGGTGCGGGTGTGCTTGGGCATGCGGTGCAGCACCCAGCGCGCCGACGTGATCAGGCCGTCGCAGCCTTCCTTCTGGATGCCCGGCAGGCCGGCCAGGAACTTGTCGGTGACGTCCTTGCCCAGGCCTTCCTTGCGGAACACGCGGCCCGCGATCTCCAGGGTCTCGGTCTTGAGCAGGCGCTCGCCCGGCTTGCCGCGGCCATCGAACCACTTGAGTTCGAAGCGGGCCACGTCCACGTCATGGATCTTGCCCATGTTGTGCGCCAGGCGCGTCACTTCGAGCCAGTTGCCGTCCGGATCGACCATGCGCCACCAGGCCAGGTTGTCGAGCGCGGTGCCCCACAGCACGGCTTTCTTGCCGCCGGCGTTCATGGCGATGTTGCCGCCCACGCACGAGGCCTCGGCCGAGGTCGGGTCCACGGCGAAGACGAAACCGGCCGCCTCGGCCGCTTCCGACACCCGCTTGGTCACCACGCCGGCGCCGGCATGGATGACGGCCACGGGCTCGGTGAGCCCGGGCAGGATACAGGACTCGACCTTGCCCAGCTTGTCGAATTTCTCGGTGTTGATGACGGCCGACTTCCAGGTCAGCGGAATCGCGCCGCCGGTGTAGCCGGTGCCGCCGCCGCGCGGCACGATGGTCAGGCCCAGCTCGATACAGGCGGTGACCAGCGCGGCGATCTCGTCTTCCGTATCCGGCGTCAGCACCACGAACGGGTACTCCACGCGCCAGTCGGTGGCGTCGGTCACGTGCGAGACGCGCGACAGGCCGTCGAACTTGATGTTGTCGCGCGCGGTGATGCGGCCCAGCACCTTCTGCGCCTGCTTGCGCAGCATGGCGGTCTGGTCGAACTCGCCCTCGAAGGCGGCGATGGCCGAACGCGCCCGGCCCAGCAGGCCCAGCACTTTCTCGTCGCGGTGCGGATCGTGGCCGACCTCGGCCGGCGCGCCGGGTTCGCGGCGGCGGTCGATCTCGCCCAGCCGATGGTGCAGCGCATCGATCAGCTGCTTGCGGCGCTTGGGGTTGTCCAGCAGGTCGTCCTGCAGGTAGGGATTGCGGCGCACCACCCAGATGTCGCCGAGCACCTCGTACAGCATGCGGGCGGACCGCCCGGTGCGGCGCTCGCCGCGCAGATCGGTCAACAGGCTCCAGGCGTCATCGCCCAGCAGCCGGCCGACGATCTCGCGATCGGAGAACGACGTGTAGTTGTAGGGGATTTCGCGCAGTCGCGCGGGTGCTGCGGGCGGCGTCGCCCCGTTCAAGATGTGGCTGGCGAGTGGGGCGTTCATGGCGGCAAGAGGGGGCCCTTAAAAAATTATTTTATGCCATTGGCCGGAACTGCCCCCGAATACCCCCAGGGAAATGCTCAAAACCCGCAAAATATCGCCGCAATATGTCCCTTATTAAGCGCGACGTCAGCGCTATACCTGACCCGGGAACAGCCACAGCAGACTGGCCGTCATCGCCAGGTAGCGCAGGAACTTGCCGATGGCCATATAGGCCACGCAGGGCCAGAACGGCAGCCGCAGCCAGCCGGCCACGGCGCACAGCGGATCGCCCACCCCCGGCAGCCAGGACAGCAGCAGGGCCGGCGGCCCCAGGCGATGGATCCAGGCATGCGCCCGTTCGTTCCAGCGGCCCCGCATGCGATGTTCGTCCGCCGCATGGGGATGGCGTTCCTTCCAGCGCTGGAAGGCCTTTTCCGCGCCCAGGCCCATGGCGTAGCTGATGGCGCCGCCGATGGTGTTGCCGGCGGTCGCCACCAGGATGGCGGGCCAGAACATGTCGGGCGACAGCTTGATGTAGCCGAACACCGCCGGCTCCGAGCCGAGCGGCAGCAACGTCGCCGAGATCAGCGAAACGATGAAGATGGCGGGCAGGCCTACCGAGGGCAGGGCCAACAGGTTCAGTAGCCAATGAATGGCCGATAGCAGGCTTTCTTCCATGATGCCAGCGAGTGTAGCCGCGCGCGGGCCGGCGGCCGGCCGGGCCCGTCCGGTCCATGATGAAACTGGCGGAAAACCGTCGGGCGACCCGGCTTTCCCTGCAATAATCCCGCTCACGCCATCGGGCCCGCGAGCCTGGCGCTCCATTTTTCCGCCCCTACCCCAAGCGCAGTCCATGTCCACCGATTATCTGAAACGCATCCTGACCTCCAAGGTCTACGACGTCGCGGTCGAATCGCCGCTCGAAGCCGCGCCCCTGCTGTCGCAGCGCATGGCGAATACGATCCTGCTCAAGCGCGAGGACACCCAGGCGGTATTCAGCTTCAAGCTGCGCGGGGCGTACAACAAGATGGCCAACCTCGCGCCGGCGGCGCGCAACCGCGGCGTGATCGCGGCCTCGGCCGGCAACCACGCCCAGGGCGTGGCGCTGGCCGCGTCGCGGCTCGGCTGCCGCGCGGTCATCGTCATGCCCACCACCAGCCCGCAGGTCAAGATCGACGCGGTGCGCCGGCTGGGCGGCGAAGTGGTGCTGGCCGGCGAGAGCTTCTCCGACGCCTACGCCCACGCGCAGACGCTGGAAAAGAAAGAGAAACTGACCTTCGTGCATCCGTTCGACGATCCCGACGTGATCGCCGGCCAGGGCACGGTGGGCATGGAGATCCTGCGCCAGCACCCCGGCCCGATCGACGCCATCTTCGTGGCCATCGGCGGCGGCGGCCTGATCGCCGGCGTGGCCGCCTACATCAAGCAGTTGCGCCCCGAGATCAAGATCATCGGCGTGCAGACCGAAGACTCCGACGCCATGCTGCGCAGCGTGCGCGCCGGCCGCCGGGTGCAATTGAACGATGTCGGGCTGTTCTCGGACGGCACCGCCGTCAAGCTGGTGGGCGCCGAGACCTTCAAGCTGACGCGCAAGTACGTCGATGATTTCGTGGTGGTGGACACCGACTCGATCTGCGCCGCCATCAAGGATGTGTTCCAGGACACGCGCAGCGTGCTGGAACCGGCCGGCGCCATGGCCGTGGCCGGCGCCAAGCAGTACGCCGCCGAGCACAAGCTCAAGGACAAGACGCTGGTCGCCATCGCCTGCGGCGCCAACATGAACTTCGACCGCCTGCGCTTCGTGGCCGAACGCGCCGAGGTCGGCGAAATGCGCGAGGCCGTCTTCGCCGTCACCATGCCGGAACAGCGCGGCAGCTTCCGCCGCTTCTGCGAACTGGTCGGCGAACGCAGCGTCACCGAGTTCAACTACCGCATTTCCGATTCCGACCGCGCCCACGTGTTCGTCGGCCTGCAGGTCTCGTCGCCGGCCGAACCCGACAAGATCGCCAGCCACTTCCGCCGCCATGGCTTCGATACGCTCGACCTGACGCACGACGAAATGGCCAAGACCCACTTGCGCCACATGGTCGGCGGCCGGTCCGCGCAGGCGCGCGACGAACTGCTGTACCGCTTCGAATTCCCGGAACGCCCGGGCGCGCTGATGCGTTTCCTGAACGCCATGAACCCCGACTGGAACATCAGCCTGTTCCATTACCGCAACCAGGGCGCCGACTACGGCCGCATCCTGATCGGCATCCAGGTGCCGGCGGCGGACAAGAAGCAATTCCGCGGCTTCGTGGCGGAGCTCGGCTACCCCCACTGGAACGAGACCGACAACCCGGCCTACAAGCTGTTCCTGTAAGCCTCGAAAAAGCAGGCGCCCAAAAACGAGAGGGCCTCCACATGGAGGCCCTTCCCTTCTCTGCTCAGGACTCGCCCGGCCGCAACCTGAAGGGGGGGGTCGCTGTCACTCGGCGGCTCACGGAGATGTGCCGCGCATTCAGCAAGGTGCGGTCGGGCCGATACCCTCGCTTAGAAACGGTGACGCAGACCCACCGCGAACGCGGTGTCGCGCGCATCGTGCTGGAACGCGTAGTTGTCGCCGTAGGAGGCGTACGCGTACAGGTTGGTGCGCTTGGTGAAGTCGTACGTGTAGCCCAGGCTGTAGACGTTGAACGTCGCGTCGTCGCCGGTCAGCTTGTTGTTGTTCGGCGTGGCGCGCTGCCAGGAACCGAAGATGGCGTGGCGGCCCAGGGGCACGGTGGCGCCGATCATGTAGGAGTTGGCGCGGAAACCGTCAGCCAGCTTGAACGAGCCCAGCTTCTGCATGCCGTCCGGCGTCGTGCCCATGTTCTGGCCGATGAACCAGCCGTCGCGGGTCTGGCTGAACGCCGCCGCCAGCTTCACCACTTCGAAGTCGTAGGTGCCGCCGATGATGTATTCCTGGACGCGCGAGCTGGACTTGCCGCCGATGCTGTCATTGGACGGATTGAAGCGGTCGTAGGCCGCGGCCAGGTTCAGCGGACCGTTCAGGTATTGGGCGCCCACGGTCAGGACACGGTTGTTGTTGCCCGTGGCGAAGCCGGTCTGGTGCTTTTCCTTGACGCCGTCTTCGACGGTGTCATCGGCGCTGAACGAATAGCCCACGCCCAGCTTGAAGCCGTCCATGCTGGGGGTCTGGTACAGGACCATGTTGTCCAGGCGCATGGTGTTGGCGCTGCTGAACGTCGTACCCAGGTTGGCGGTGTTGTAGCTGATGGCGAACGGATCGATCGAACCGAAGTACTTCGAGGCCAGGTTGGTCTGGCGGCCGAATTCCAGGCGGCCCCACGAATCACTGTCCAGGCCCACGGTGGCCTGGCGGCCCCACAGGCGACCGTTCTGCAGCGACTGGCCGTTCATCGGGCCGAAACCGCCTTCCAGGTTGAACACGGCGCGCAGGCCGTCACCCAGGTCTTCCGTGCCGCGCAGGCCGAAGCGCGAGCCGCTGCTCACGCCTTGCACGGCGCCGATGCGGCTTTGCGACTGGCCCTTGAACTTCACTTGCTCGTAGCCGACACCGGCGTCGATCAAACCGTACAGCGTCACGGAATCAGCGGCATGCGCGGCGCCGGCGAAACCGGCCAGCAACGCGACTGCCAATAGCGTCTTCTTCATAAAAGTCCCCAAGATGGCGAGAGATAAAGGCATTCCGCAACCGCGCGGCGACATCGCCGCGGCCTGCGTGCCGCTACGAAAAAAGCAAGCGGCGTCTGCACTGAATCTAGTGTCTGCCCTGGAACAATTTGAAGTAACCCGGATTTCGAAGAACTACTTTCCATGGGCGGGATAATGCCCGCCGCATGCCGCGCACGGTTCCGGAAGATGCGTATTAAGGCCTTGATATCAAATGTGAATTCTTGCTCACAATTCGTGTTTTCAGGACTGCCGCGAGTCGCCGTGCCCGAGGGAAATCGACATCACATGTTGCGTGGGTGGCACAGTCGATGCGGCATAAACACGACAACGGCGGCGATGGCGAGCCCCGGACCTAGAGATAAAAAACCCCTTGGCGGGCAAGGGGCTTTCCGATTCGGCGTCGTGGCGGACAGCCTCGGATCAACGACCCTTGGGCGGGTAGTCCAGTTCACCGAAGGTGTATTCGCCGCGGGCCTTGGCCTGGGCCAGTTCTTCGCGCACCTGTTCGCGGGTCTTGCCGACCGTCTGCGTGGCGGCGGCGCGCGGCGGGTAGTCCAGCTCGCCGCTGGTGACCTGGCCGGCGGCCTTGGCGCTTTGCAGTTCCTGTTGGACCTGTTCGCGCGTCATGCCCGTCTGCTGGGCGATGGCGGGCGGATAGTCCAGTTCGCCGAACGTGACCTGGCCGGCGGCCTTGGCGGCCTGCAGTTCCTGCTGGACCTGTTCACGCGTCTTGCCATCGGCGTGGGCGGCGGACATGCCCACCAGCGTTGCGGTAACCATGAGTGCGGTAGCTAGGGCTTTCATTGTGATGACTCCATCCTAAACCTGGCACACCGTCCGCCACCAGGGCGGCGGCGGCAATGTGACAATTCGATTGCTGGGATGCAGTATCTGGCGATCAGGCCCTAGTAAAAACCCTTATTTTGGTGAACATATTTGCATGTACGGGACAATTGCAAAGCGTATCCCGCCGGAACGGGCCTCGCGCCGCGCAACAACGGGTCGCGTCCTATGGCGCAAGGCCACACGGGCATTCAGCCGCGCGCCAGCCTGGTAACGGAACGTATGTTTCCCATCTGACGGAATAGTCATTCATGTTGGCTAAATAGACATTTCCACTGGCGGGACAATATTTCCACTTATCATATGAACCTGCCAGAAATGGAATTTGGAGTTTGAGGGCACCATGGATATTCAGCTTAACGACATCGCGCTTTTCGTCGAGGTCGCCAAGCGCAAGAACTTCAGCCACGCCGCCGAAGCCTTGAATATTCCAACGTCCACGCTCTCGCGGCGCGTCAGTGAACTTGAGCGCAGCGTCGGCATGCGCCTGCTGAACCGCAGCACGCGCAAGATCGACCTGACCGAAGCCGGCGCCATCTATTTCGAGCGCTGCCGGCATATCGTCGAAGAAGCCCGCATCGCCCACGACCAACTGCTAGACATGGCGGTGCAGCCCAAGGGCCGCCTGCGCATCTCGCTGCCCACCAGCCTGGCGCAGCTGTTCCTTCCCGCCGTGATCCGCGAGTTCCGCGAACAGCACCCCGATATCGAATGTGATTTCGACCTGAGCATGCGGCCGATCGACCCGATCAGCAATCCGTTCGACCTGATCCTGCGCTTCGGGCAACAGCCCGATTCCAGCCTCATCTCGCGCAAGATCGTGCTGATGGCGCACCAGTTGTACGCCTCGCCCGACTATCTGGCGCGCCATGGCGAGCCGCGGGTGCCGGCGGACCTGAGCCACCACGAGTGCCTGCGCCCGACGATGCGCGACGAGTCATCCTTCTGGATGCTGCATTCGGGTGACAAGGTGGAGCGCGTGCAGGTGTCGGGCCGGCTGTCGGCCAACAATGTCGGCATGCTGGGACGCCTGGCCGGACAGGGCCTGGGCATCACGCCGCTGCTGGTGTTCGATGCAATGGAGCGGGCCATCAAGCAGGCCGGCCTGGTGCGCGTGCTGCCCGACTGGAGCCTGACGCCCCTGCCCCTGTTCGCCCTGCTGCCGTCGCGCATGCTGCCGGCCAAGACCAAGGCCTTCCTGGACTTCATCCAGCCGCGGCTCTCGGACGCGTGACGCGGATGCCTGAGACGGACGCCTGAGGCGTCCGCCCGCGCCGGCCTCAGACCGACGCGCTATCGTATTGACAGACGGTATAGAGCGGCGTGCCGGTGGCCGCGATCTTGGTCGACCCGCCGAGTTCGGGCAGGTCGATGATGGCGGCGGCCTCGACCACGTTCGCGCCCAGGCGCTGCAGCAGCTTGATGGCCGCCAGCATCGTGCCGCCCGTGGCGATCAGGTCATCCACCAGCAGGACGCGCTGGCCGGTGCGCACGGAATCAGTGTGCATCTCGACGGCCGCGTTGCCGTATTCGAGCGAGTATTCCTCGGCCACGGTGCGGTACGGCAGCTTGCCCTTCTTGCGCACCGGCACGAAACCCAGGTTGAGTTCATAGGCCAGCACGCTGCCGATGATGAAGCCGCGCGCGTCCACGCCCGCCACCAGATCCAGGCGCTGGCGCATGTAGCGGTAGACGAAAAGGTCGATCAGCACCCGGAACGCACGCGGATCCTGCAGCACTGGCGTGATGTCGCGAAAAATGACACCAGGTTGGGGCCAGTCAGGCACGCTGCGGATGGTGCGCCGGATGTACTCGGCGTTGTCGGTCTGCATGGAAGCTGGCCCAGGAGAATTGAAGCAAGGCGAACTATAACCGCGCAACCGCGCTTAAGCCAGGACCGCCACCGGTGTTGACATGTCATGCAACTGTCCGCCGCGCAAGGTACAACAGCGGTCGACGGCGCCGGGCGGCAGAACGGCATGCGTGGCCAGCACGACGGTGCGTCCCCGCACCGCGTGTTCCAGGTCGGCAAAGAACGCCGCCTCGGCCGCCGCATCCAGTCCGGCCGTCGGTTCATCCAGCACGATGACGTCGGCCGGCGACAACAACGCCCGCGCCAGGCACAGGCGCCGCGCCTGCCCGGCGGACAGCAACGAGCCGGTTTCACCGGCCCAGGTATCCAGCCCGTCGGGCAAGCCGCGCACGAACTCCCCCAGGCGGGCGGCGTCCAGCGCGCGCCACAGCTCGGCGTCGCCGGCCTGCGGATCGCCAATCAGCAGATTGGTGCGCAGGGTGCCGAGAAACACCGGCGCGTCCTGCGACAGCAACGCGATGCGCCGATGCCAGTCCGCCTGCGCACAGGCGCGGGCATCGACACCGGCATAGCGCACCTGGCCGGCCAGCGGATCCTCCAGGCGCAGCAGCAGATGCAGCAGCGTGGACTTGCCCGCGCCACTCTCTCCCAGGATGGCGACCCGTTCACCCGGCTCGACCCGCAGTTGCACGTTGCGCAGCAGCGGCGCCGGCGTCTCGCCGGCCCGCGCCGGATAGGCGAACGACACATCGACCAGTTCCAGCGCGCCGCGCGTCGGCAGCGGGCTAGGCGCGGCGGGGTCGCGCATGTCGGGCTCGCGCTGCGCCACGTCGCGGATGCGCGCGGCGGCCGACAGCGCCGACCCCATGCGCGAAGCGCCGCGCATGATCGGGCCGGCCACCTCGAAGATGCCGATCACGGCCAGCAGCAGCCCCACCAGCAACGGCCCCTGCAGCGCGCCCGCTTCGTAACGCGCGAGGCCGAACCACAACAGCGCCAGCACCGACAGCCCGGCCGCCGCCTGCAGGAACCATTGCCCGCGCGCCGCGACCCGGGCCTGGCTGCCGCGCGCCCGCGCGCTGGCTTCGCACAATTGTTCGAAATGCGCCTGGGTCTGCGACTGCGCGTGCAGCGCGACCATATCGGCATGGCCATCGACCGCGTCGAGCACGGCGGCGCGCAGTCCGGCGGCGCTCTCCTGCGCGGCCTCGCCGGGCTTGCGCGCGGCGCGCAGCAGCCACAGTGGCACCACGGCACAAACCACCAGCAGCGCCAGGGCGAACACCAAGGCCGCGGCCGGCACCCAATACCCCAGCACCGCGGTCAACGCCGCGCCGGCCAGGATGGCCGTCGCCAGCGGCGCCAGCACGAACAGGAACACGGTATCGAGCGCGTCGACGTCGCCCGTCATGCGCGCCACCAGGTCGCCGCTGCGGTAACGCGCCAGCTGGCGCGGCGTCAGGCGGATCAGCGCCGTGAAGACCGCCGCGCGCAGGTCGGCCAGCAGGCGCAGCGTGGCGGCATGCCCGACCACCCGGTCGGCATAACGCGACACGATGCGCAGGAACGACAGGCCCCGCACCAGCGCGGACGGCGCGAACAGGTTGAAGGCGCCGCCGGCGCCGGCCAATGCGGCGCCGGTCAGGAACCAGCCCGACACGCCCAGCAGGCCGACGCCCGCGGCCACCGTCGCCAGCGCACAGAACAGCGCAAGCAACAGGCCGGCCTTGCGGCGTACGTACAGGGGCAGAAGCAGCAACAGGTTCTTCATGCGTCTTTCACTTTGGCATCGGCCACGCGCAGCACGCGCGCGAAACGCGCCGCCACCGCGGGCGAGTGGGTGGCGAGCAGCAGCGTGCGGCCCGCGGCGAATGCCAGGATCTCGTCCAGCACCCGCGCCTGCGTGGCCTCGTCCAGATGCGCCGTGGGCTCGTCCAGCAGGATCAGCCCGGGATCGCGCAGGAACAGGCGCGCCAGCGCGACGCGTTGCGCCTGGCCGCCCGACAGGCCATGGCCGCGGCTGCCCAGCGGCGTGTCCAGCCCTTGCGGCAACGCGGCGGCGAATTCGAGCACACAGGCGCGGCGCGCCGCGTCATGCACCATGGCATCGGACGCATCGGGACGTCCCAGGCGGATGTTGTCCGCGATCGACCCCGCCAGCAGCTGCGGCTTCTGCCCGATCAGCGCCACGCGCGCGCGCAGGTCGGCCTCGCCCCACTGGCCCAGCGGCACGCCATCGAGACGGATGTCGCCGTCGCCCGGGCGCAGACGCGCGATGGCCTCGATCAGGGTGGACTTGCCGATGCCGCTCGGGCCCATCAAGGCCGCGTGCTCGCCCGGGGCCAGCGTCAACGCCGCCGCGGACAACACCGGCACGGGCCGGCCAGGCGCCGTCATGGTCAAGCCCGTCACCGTCAACCCGGCGGCGCCCGATACCAGCGCCATCGACGCATCCGGGCGCGGTTCGACGGCGCCCTCTTGCGGCAGGCCATCGAACAACGTGGCGATCTGCGACACCGCCGCCAGCGCCGTGGCGCGGTCGTGGTAGTGCGCGGCGAACTGGCGCAACGGCGCATAGACCTCCGGCGCCATCAGCAGACAGAACAGGCCGGCCTGCAACGTGAACGGCGACCAGCGCAGGTCCAGGAACCCCAGGTAGCTCAGGCCGATGTAGACGGCCACGCCCGCCACGCCCAACGCGGCGAAGAATTCCAGCACCGCCGACGACAGGAAGGCGATCCGCAGCACGGACATGGTGCGCTGGCGCAGCGCATCGCTGGCGGCGGCGACGGAAGCCGCCTCGGCTTCGGCGCGGCCATACAGCTTCAGGGTGGAGAGGCCGCGCAGGCGGTCGGCGAAGAATCCCGACAACCGCGCGAAGGCCCGCAGGTGACGCCGGCTGGCGCCTTGCGCGCCCCAGCCGACCAGCGCCATGAACAGCGGAATCAGCGGCGCGGTGATCAACAGCACCAGCCCCGCGATCACATCCACCGGCAGCAACAGGACCGCAAACGCCACCGGCAGCAGCGCCGCCGCGGCCATGGCCGGCAGATACTTGGAGAAGAAACCGTCGAGCGCCTCGACCTGGTCCACCAGCGCGCTGGCGATCTCGCCCGAGGCCTGCCGGCGGCTCCAGTCAGGCCCCTTGCGCAGCAGGCGCGCGAACAGCGCCTGGCGCACGTGGCGCTTGATGCGCTCGGCGGCGTCGGCCCCGGCGCGCTCGCCCGCCCAGGTGATGCAGGCGCGCGCCAGCATCAACGCGGCGATGGCCAGGATCTGGCCAAGCAGTTCCAGGCGCGGCGCCTGCCGCACGATGGCGGCGTCCAGCACGCTGGCCAGCAGCCAGGCCTGGACCACCAACAACGCGCCCGACGCCAGCGGCGCCGCGCCCGCCAGGATGAGCGGCAGCCGGGCCGCCCCGGCCAGCGCCATCAGCCAGCGCGATTGCTCGCGCGGCGGCTTGCGCAGGGTGGCCGAGGGGTCATGCTCGAGGCTGCTGGCGCGGCCGCTCACTCGTCGTTACGGCTGGCGCGCGGGTCATGCGAGTGACCTTCGCGCAGCTCGAACCACATTGCGTTGAGGATGGCGAACGCACACGCCAATCCCAGACCGAGTACCCATGAGAAATACCACATGGTGAAGGCTCCTTAGATCAGTACGAGTTGGGCGTGTCGCCCACGGATTCGTGCGTCACCTTGCCGCGCATGACGCGGTACACCCAGGCGGTGTAGAGCGTCACGATCGGCAGGAAGATGACCACGGCGATCACCATGATCCACAGCGTCATGTGGCTGGACGAGGCGTCCCAGACCGTCAGGCCGGCCTTGGGATTGGTCGACGACGGCATCAGGAACGGGAACAGCGAGAAGCCGACCGTCAGGATGACACCGGCGATCGACACCGCCGAGGCCAGGAACGACAGCACGTTGGCGCGCAGCGTCAACAGCAGCAGCACCAGCACGGCGCCCGCCACGCCCAGCGCGGGCGCGATCCACATCAGCGGCCACTTGGCGTAGTTGGCCATCCAGGCGCCGGCCTGCACCGCGACCGTCTTGAGCATGGGATCCGACGGTCCCTGCATGTCGACGGCGCTGGTGATGGCGTGACCGCCAAGCGCCTTCACCCAGAACCCGCCCGCGACGAACAGCACCAGCGTCAGCAGCGCCAACAGACGCCCCCAGTTGCGGGCCCGCGACGAGATCGGATCCTCGGTGCGCCAGGCCAGCAGCACCGCGCCATGCATCGCCAGCATCACCACGCTCAGCACGCCGCACAGCAGCGCGAACGGCGTGAACAGCTGGTAGAAGTGGCCCTGGTACACCATGCGCAGCGCGTTCTCGTCGAACGTGAACGGCACGCCGAGGATGATGTTGCCCACGGCCACGCCGAACACCAGCGAGGCCACCACGCCCGAGAAGCACAGCACGCCGTCCCAGCTGTTGCGCCAGCGCGTGCCTTCCATCTTGCTGCGGTACTTGAAGCCGACCGGACGCAGGATCAGCGCGATCAGCGCCAGCATCATCGCCAGGTAGAAGCCCGAGAACGACGCGGCATACAACAGCGGCCAGGCGGCGAAAATGGCGCCACCCGCGGTGATCAGCCACACCTGGTTGCCTTCCCACACGGGGCCGACCACATTGATCACCACGCGGCGTTCGGCGTCGGTCTTGGCGACCACCGGCAGCAGCGCGGCCACGCCCAGATCGAAGCCGTCCATGACGGCAAAGCCGATCAGCAGCGCGCCCAGCAGCACCCACCAGACCACCCGCAAGGTGGCGTAGTCAAAAGGAATAAGGGTATCCATGGCTTCTCTCCCTTAAGCGCGCACGGCGGCGTGGACGGGATCGGCGGCGGCGCTGGCCGGGGCCGGCGCGTCGGACTTCGGGCCCTTGCGCACGGCGTGCAGCATGACCTTGACGCCAATGATCAACAGCGCGGTGTACAGCACCAGGAAGATCGTCAGGCTGATGGCCAGGTCGGCGATGGTCAGGCCGGACGCCGCGTAGTACGTCGGCAGCACGCCTTCGATCACCCACGGCTGGCGGCCATACTCGGCCACGAACCAGCCGCTCTCGATGGCGATCCAGGGCATCGGCAGGCTCCACAGCGCCACCTTCAGCAGGCCGCGACGGCTGTCGAGACGGCCGCGCGAGGCCAGCCAGAACGCCACGCCGAAGAACAGGATCAGGTACATGCCCACGGCCACCATGACGCGGAACGCCCAGAACAGCGGCGCCACGTTCGGCACGGTATCCACCGCGGCCTTCTTGATGTCTTCCTCGGTGACCTTGCTCATGTCGGTCTGGTAGCGCTTGACCAGCAGCGCGTAGCCGAGATCGGGCCAGGTGCGGTCGAACACCATGCGCGCATCGACGTCCTTGGGATTGGCGCGGATCTTCTGCAGGGCGTCGTACGCCACCATGCCGTCGCGGATGCGGTTTTCGGCGCGCAGGATCAGGTCGTTGATGCCCAGCAGCGGCGTCGTCAGCGAACGCGTGCCGATGAGGCCCATGACGTAGGGAATCTCGATGGCGAAGTCGTTCTTGCGTTCGGCCTGGTTGGGCAGCGCGATCAGGTTGAAGGACGCGGGCGCCGGCTCGGTGTGCCACATGGATTCCATGGCCGCGATCTTCATCTTCTGGTGTTCGGTGGTGAGATAACCGCTTTCGTCACCCAGCACGACGACCGACAGCGCCGACGCCAGGCCGAAGCTGGCGGCGACCGCCATCGAGCGCTTGGCCAGGTCGGTGTGGCGGCCCTTGAGCAGGTACCAGGCGCTGATCGACATGACGAACATGGCGCCGGCCACGTAGCCCGCGCTGACCGTATGCACGAACTTGGCCTGCGCCACCGGGTTGAAGATCACCGCGGCGAAGTCGGTCATTTCCATGCGCATGGTGTCGGGGTTGAACACCGCGCCCACCGGGTTCTGCATCCAGCCGTTGGCGATCAGGATCCACAGCGCCGAGAAGTTGGTGCCGAACGCCACCAGCCAGGTCACCACCAGGTGGCTGACCTTGGACATGCGGTTCCAGCCGAAGAAGAACAGGCCGACGAAGGTGGCTTCCAGGAAGAAGGCCATCAGCCCTTCGAGCGCCAGCGGCGCGCCGAAGATGTCGCCCACGTAGTGGCTGTAGTACGACCAGTTCATGCCGAACTGGAACTCCATGACCACGCCCGTGGCCACGCCCAGCGCGAAGTTGATGCCGAACAGGGTGCCCCAGAACATCGTCATCCGCTTCCAGATGGGGCGGCCAGTCATGACGTACACGCTTTCCATGATGGCCAGGATGAACGACAGGCCGAGCGTGAGAGGGACGAAGAGGAAGTGGTACAGCGCGGTCGCGGCAAACTGGAATCGCGACAGGTTGACGACGTCGAGATCAATCATTGGGGCGCTCCCATGCAGGTGAGTAGCCACAGCAACCGGCATGGTTCCCAGGCCGTCTCTCGCGCCATGATAAGGGCGTTGTATACAGCTTCATAGAGGTTTCCTGAAAAAATCGGGGCGGATCAGCGATCAGCCTTTGCCCCGCAACTTGCCGGCGAAGCCCAGCACTTTCTGCACTTTCGAACCCAGCTTCATCAGGTTCTGCAGCGTCTCCGGCGGCAGACGTTGAACCTCATCGAACCATCCGGTGGACAGTTCGATGAGCTCCAGCATTTCGGTCATGCGTTGCTGCGCGTAGGCGCCATCGGGCCCCGTGGGAGGCTCGAGCAGGGTGTCTCGCAGCAAGGTCAGGGTGGGATCGATTTCGCGCTTGCGCTTCTCTTCCATCAGGATGCGGAAGATCTCCCAGACATCCTTGGGCGTCTCGAAGTAGTCGCGGCGGTCGCCGACCTGGTGCACCAGCTTCACCAGGCGCCAGGACTGCAGCTCCTTCAGGCCCAGGCTGACGTTCGAACGGGAAAAGCCCAGCGTTTCGGCGATGTCATCGGCATGCAGGGGCTGGGGCGCCAGGAACAGCAAGGCGTAGATCTGGCCGACGGTGCGATTCACGCCCCAACGGCTGCCCATTTCGCCGAAGTGCAGGACGAAACGTTCGTTTTGAGGGGTAAGCACCATGATCCATCCAGGCCAGCAAATGCAACGACGGCAAACATAAATAGTTACGCCGTTTTCAGAAATTCCTGAAATTATCGAACAAACTGTGCGAAAACACAAACCACACCGATGGCAGGGGTATAGCCGCAAGGGATGACAATTCTGTCGCTCCGCCCCCGAAATCAGTCGCAATCTGTTGTGGGCGCACGACGAAAAAAAGCCACCCGCCTGTCGGCGGGTGGCTGGGAAGCAACGGGAAATCCGGGGCGCCGCGGCTGGCGCGCCCGGGGCTGACCAACCGGTCAGCCAGCCTTGACGGTGACGGCGGCGGAGACGCGCTTGGCCTTGGCGCGCGCGGCGGCCACGTCCTCGGCGACCGCCAGGCCCACGCCCATGCGGCGCTTGACGAAGGATTCGGGCTTGCCGAACAGGCGGATGTCGGTGCCGGGCTCGACCAGCGCCTGGGCGACGTTGTGGAACGACACGGCCTTGGCCTCGACCCCGCCATAGATGACGCTGCTGGCGCCGGGCTGGCGCAGCGAGGTGTCCACCGGCAGGCCCAGCAGGGCACGAGCGTGCAGCTCGAATTCGTTCTGGGCCTGGGTGATCATGGTCACCATGCCGGTATCGTGCGGGCGCGGGCTGACCTCGGAGAACCAGACCTGGTCGCCGGCCACGAACAGCTCGACGCCGAAAATGCCCAGGCCGCCCAGCTCGGCCGTCACGGCCAGGGCGATCTCGCGGGCGCGCTCCAGGGCGGCGGGCGACATGGGATGGGGCTGCCAGCTCTCGACGTAGTCGCCGTCGACCTGCTTGTGGCCGATCGGCTCACAGTAGCGGGTCTCGACCTGGCCGTCGGCGCCGCGGGCGCGCACGGTCAGCAGCGTGATTTCGTAGTCGAAGCGGATGAAACCCTCGACGATGGCGCGGCCGCCACCCACCCGGCCGCCCTCCTGGGCGTAGCGCCAGGCCGAGGCCAGGTCGTCCGCGCCCTTGATGACGGACTGGCCCTTGCCCGACGAGGACATGACCGGCTTGATGACGCAGGGATAGCCGATGCCGCCGTCGATGGCCTGGCGCAATTCGTCTTCGGTATCGACGAAGGCGTAGGGCGAGGTGGGCAGGCCCAGGGTCTCGGCGGCCAGGCGGCGGATGCCCTCGCGGTTCATGGTCAGCTGGGCGGCCCGGGCGGTCGGGGTGACCCGCGCCACGCCGGCGGCTTCCAGGTCCACCAGCAAATTGGTGGCAATGGCTTCGATTTCGGGGACAATAACGTGCGGCTGCTCCTGCCGGATGATTTTTTCCAGGGCTTCCGGGTCCGTCATCGACACCACGTGGGCGCGATGCGCCACCTGGTGGCCAGGCGCGTCGGCATACCGGTCCACCGCAATGACTTCCACGCCCAGCCGCTGCAGGGCGATGATGACCTCTTTGCCCAATTCGCCCGATCCGAGCAGCATGACTCGGGTGGCCAGGGGGGACAGGGGCGTGCCAAGGACGGGACTGGGAATGCTGGACATGAGCGGGCCTGGAAAGGAAAGATTGATAGCCGGATAAAAGAGTCGCCAGGATGCCATACCCCCCTCCCAGGGGCAAACCCGCAACCTGATATTAAAATCCCCTGATGACCGACCATCCCACCACAACGTCCGAGACCGCGCTGGCATCTGCGCGCCGGACGCTGCAAATCGAAAGCCAGGGCATCCTGGACCTGTCCGCGCGGCTGGACGACAGCTTCGCGCGGGTCGTCGAGATGCTGCTGGCCTGCCGTGGGCGCGTGGTCGTCAGCGGCATCGGCAAGACCGGCCACATCGCCCGCAAGATCGCCGCCACGCTGGCCTCGACCGGCACGCCCGCCTTCTTCGTGCATGCCGCCGAGGCCGTGCACGGCGACCTGGGCATGATCACCCGCGACGACGTCCTGATCGCCATTTCGTACTCCGGCACCGGCCAGGAACTGCTGACCATCCTGCCGGTGGCCCGCCGCATGGGCGCCGGCCTGGTCGCCATCACCGGCAATCCGCAATCCGAACTGGCCCTGCTGGCCGACGTCCACCTGGACGCCAGCGTGTCCCAGGAAGCCTGCCCGCTGAACCTGGCGCCCACCGCCAGCACCACCACGGCCCTGGCCCTGGGCGATGCGCTGGCCGTGGCCTGTCTCGAGGCGCGCGGGTTCGGGCCGCAGGATTTCGCCCGCTCGCACCCGGGCGGCGCGCTTGGCCGCCGCCTGCTGACCCACGTGCGCAACGTCATGCGCCAGGGCGACGCCCTGCCCGTCGTGGCGCAGGGCACGCCGGTCTCGCAGGCGCTCGAGGTCATGTCCGCCAAGGGCATGGGCATGACCGTGGTGAGCGATGCCCAGCACCGCCCGGTGGGCATCTTCACCGACGGCGACCTGCGCCGCCTGATCGCGCGCCACGGCGACATCCGCAGCCTCACGGTCGAGGCCGGCATGACGCGCTCGCCGCGCAGCATCAACCCGGACGCGCTCGCCGTCGAGGCCGCGCGCCAGATGGACGAACTGCGGCTCAATCACATGCTGGTGCTGGACGCCGATGGCGCCCTGCTCGGCGCCTTGCACATGCACGACCTGATGGCCGCCAAAGTGGTATGACTATGACCCTTCCCTCCTCGATCACCCACCCCGCCGAAGCCCTGGTCCTGGCCCGTATCGCGCCGGCCGTGCGCGAACGCGCCGCCGCCGTGCGCCTGATGGTCTTCGACGTGGACGGCGTGCTGACCGACGGCGGCCTGTATTACGGCGAGACCGGCGAAGTCCAGAAGCGCTTCCATGCGCTCGATGGCCACGGCCTGCGCCTGCTGATGGAAGGCGGCCTGAAAGTGGCGCTGATGACCGGCCGCTCCGGCCCGATCGTCGCGCGCCGCGCCGCCGAGCTGGGCATTTCCGAGATCATGCAGGGCGTGCGCGACAAGGGCACCGCGCTGGCCGAACTTGCGCAGCGCAGCGCGGTCCAACTGAACCAGACCGGCTACATGGGCGATGACATCATCGACCTGCCGGCCATGCAACGCGCCGGCTTCGCCGCCAGCGTGCCGAATGCGCCGGGCTACGTCAGCCAGGCGGCCCACTGGATCGCCACGCAACCTGGCGGCAACGGCGCGGTGCGCGAATGCTGCGACCTGCTGCTGGCCTCCCAGGGCCGGCTGGGCGGTTTCCTGGCGGCGCCGGGGCTGCTCGGTCCTGGCGCCATCCAGTAAACGCGCCCCCAATCACGCCCTTCAGACCTGATGAAAGATCGTTTCCCTTCCCTGATCGCGCTGTTCCTGCTGCTGGTGCTCGTCGCCAGCACGTATTGGGCCGCCGACTACGCGCAGCGGGCCATCCAGACGGACCCGCCGCGCCGCGTCACGCACGAAATGGACGCCTGGTCGCGCAATTTCGTGATGCTGCGCACCGACCCCACCGGCCGCCCCATCAACCGGCTGGAGGGCGAATACGCCGAGCATTTCCCGGACGACGATTCGTATCACATCACCCAGCCGCGGGCCGTCGGCCAGCGCGAAGCCAGCCCCATCACCGTGGGCGTGTCCAAGACGGCCGTCATGGAACAGGGCGGCAAGCGCATCGTCATGAACGGCGACGCGCACGTGCACCGCCAGCCGGACGCCAACAACGACGTCCTGGACGTGCGCAGCCAGCAACTGATCCTGCTGCCCGACGACGACGTGGTCTACACCGACCTGCCGGCCGAGGTCATCAAGGGACGCTCGCGCATGAACGGCAAGGGCATGCACTACAACAACAAGACACGCCAACTGCAGGTATCCGCCTCCACCGACGTGGAAATCGCCGGCACGGAAAACAAATCGCGCCGCCCGGCCGAAACGCCTGCCAACACCACTGACCAGAAGAAACCATGACCGACTTCCGGATTCGCATTGCCCCCACCACGCGCCTGCTTGGCGCGGTGCTGCTGATGGCATCGGCGGTAGCGCCGGCGCTCGCGGCCGACCCCAAGCCGGCCGCCGCCGGCTCGAGCAAGACCGCCCCCGCCGAAGAGCCCACCACCACGATCCTGTCGGACACGTTGCACTATGACGACGTGAAGAAGCAGAGCGTATTCACCGGCAACGTCAACATGACGCGCGGCCTGATGACGCTCACCTCCGACAACCTGGAAATGCGCGAGGACGCCGCCGGCAACCAGTACGGCACCGCCACCGCCAACAAGGGCAAGGTCGTCACCATCCGCCAGGAACGCCCCGAGACCTTCGAACTGATCGAGGGCAAGGGCCTGCGCGCCGAATACGACGGCACCAACAGCACCTTCGACCTGATCGGCCAGGCCGTGGTGGTGCGCTACGTCTGTGGCAAACCGTTTGACACGATCCGCGGCGACCGGGTGCGCTACAACGAGAAGAGCGGCACCTACGAAGCCCAGGGTGGCCCGAACTCCTCGGCGGCCGGCGGCCGGGTCCGTTCCGTGGCCGAACCGCGCGCCAAGTCGGATGCCGCGGTGGCCGAGTGCCGCAAGCAGCAGGAATCGAAGAAGGGGCGCTGAAAGCGCCTCCCACGTCACCCACACGCAGCCACGATGAACCAACCTTCAGTGCAGACTCCCGTGACCTCCGCCCCTTTGGGCGTCAAGCAGGGCAGCCTGCGCGCAACCGGCTTGCGCAAGACCTACAACGGCCGCACCGTGGTGCAGGACGTGTCCCTGTCCGTCTCCAGCGGCGAAGTGGTCGGCCTGCTCGGCCCCAACGGCGCCGGCAAGACCACCAGCTTCTACATGATCGTGGGCCTGGTGCCGGCCGACGCCGGCCGCATCGAGATCGACGGCTCGGTCATCACCGCGATGCCGATCCACAAGCGCGCCCGCATGGGGCTGTCTTACCTGCCGCAGGACGCCTCGGTGTTCCGCCGCCTGACGGTCGAGCAGAACATCCGCGCGGTGCTGGAACTGCAGATCGGGCCGGACGGCCGCACGCTGTCCACGCCCAAGATCAACGAGCAGATGGAACTGCTGCTCGAAGAACTGCAGATCGGCCATATCCGCAGCAACGCCGCCATCTCGCTGTCGGGCGGCGAGCGCCGCCGCGTCGAAATCGCGCGCGCGCTGGCCACCAGCCCGCGCTTCATCCTGCTGGACGAACCGTTCGCCGGCGTGGACCCCATCGCCGTGATCGAGATCCAGCGCATCGTGCGCTTCCTGAAGGGCCGCGGCATCGGCGTGCTGATCACCGACCACAACGTGCGCGAAACGCTGGGCATCTGCGACCGCGCCTACATCATCAGCGAAGGCAAGGTGCTGACCGACGGTCATCCCGACGAAATCGTCGGCGATCCGGCCGTGCGCCGCGTCTACCTGGGCGAACACTTCCGCATGTAACACCCCCGGATAGGGGAAAGTCCCAGGGCCCCCGCGCGGGCCCGGGCGCGCCCCTGGGCGGCCGCCATGAAAATGCCATGAACTTGCGTTAGGTCAGCTTGTTTTATCGGCCCGAGTCTATACACTAGTATCAAACGAACCCCTCAAACAAGGAGAACGCCTAACGACCCCAACCGCGCCTTCCGCGCACCATTTTTTCCTCTTTTAGAAGGAGAGCACACTATGAACCTGAGCATCTGCGGTCGTCACCTCGACGTCACCCCGGCCATCCGGGAATATGTCATGAACAAACTGGCGCGAGTGCTGCGGCATTTCGATCACGTCATCGATACCCAGGTCATGCTCTCAGTAGAGCCCCTGCGGCACAGAGCCGAAATCACCATGCGTCTTAGTGGCAAGGACATTCATTGTGAAGCAACCGATGAAAATCTCTACGCCGCGATCGACCTTCTTGCTGACAAAGTCGACCGTCAGGTCATCAAGCACAAGGACAAGGTACGAAGTCACACGGCAGAGTCCGTGAAGCGGCAAGCGGCGAATCTTTCGCCAACCCAGTAACACCGCGCTTCATGACCCGCTCGCCGTGCGAGCCAAGCTAAACAGCGATTCTTGAATCCTGCCTAAGTCCCGGTGTCCCGCTAGACGTATCGTCCAGCCGGGGCATCGGCAAACTCCCTCCCCTCCCCGCACCTCCCGTCCCCCATTCGCCGGCACACGCCCTCGGATCGCCTTTTCCCGCCTGCAAACCCGCGCCACGCACCAATGCCATACCGTACTGGTATACCCGCCTGCGCGAGAAGAATGCCCACAACCCCGCGCTATCGGTCTATGCTGTCGCTCTCGTCCCGGGACCGGCGGCCTGATCCAGGAGGGTTCAGACCACGACGCGGATGTCCCCGGCCGGCGTTTTTTTGCAGTGCGTCATATAACCCTATAATGACCTGATGAATCATTTGTCGCGCATCCTTCCCGCCGGCAACGTCGTCCTCGATATGCTCGCCACGAGCAAGAAGCGCGCGTTCGAACAGGCTGGCCTCCTCTTTGAAAACAACCACGGCTTGGCACGCGCACTCGTGTTCGACAGCCTGTTTGCGCGGGAGCGCCTGGGCTCGACCGCGCTCGGCCAGGGCGTGGCCGTGCCGCACGGCCGCGTGAAGGGCCTGGAGCAGGCGCTTGCCGCCTTCATCCGCCTGGCGCAGCCCATCACGTTCGACGCGCCTGACGGCCAGCCCGTATCGATGCTGCTCTGTCTGCTGGTGCCCGAAACCGCCACGCAGCAGCACCTGGATATCCTGGCGGAACTGGCGCAGCTCATGTCGAACAAGGCGTTGCGAGAAGCGCTGGCCACCGAGACCGACCCGGCCGTCGTCCACAAGATGCTCACCACCGGCCAACTCTGACCCCTCGCGGAAACGCTGCCATGCTCACGGTGCAGGAACTCGTCGACGACAACGCCGACAAAATCCCTTTCAACTGGATTTCCGGCCAAGGGGCCGCGGACCGCGCGATTCCCGATGACGGCATGGCGGCCGCCGACCTGGTGGGCCACCTCAACCTGATCCACCCGTCGCGCATCCAGGTGTTCGGCCAGGAAGAGCTGGCGTACTACACCCGCTTCGACCTGCGCCGCCGCATGCACCACATGGACGAGTTGCTGATCGGCGGCGTGCCCGCCATCCTGCTGGCCGACGGCCTCACGCCGCCGCAGGACCTGGTGGACCAGTGCGACCAGCACCAGGTGCCGCTGCTGTCCACCCCGGTGGCGGCCGCGCAGCTGATCGACCTGCTGCGCATCTACCTGGGCAAGAAGCTCGCCCCCACCACCACCGTGCACGGCGTGTTCCTCGACGTGCTGGGCCTGGGCGTGCTGATCACCGGCGAATCCGGCCTGGGCAAGAGCGAACTGGCGCTGGAACTGATCTCGCGCGGCCACGGCCTGGTGGCCGACGACGCGGTCGAGTTCTCGCGCACCGCGCCCAACATGATAGAAGGCCACTGCCCGCAGCTGCTGCAGAATCTGCTGGAAGTGCGCGGCCTGGGCCTGCTCGACATCCGCACCATCTTCGGCGAGACCTCGGTGCGCCGCAAGATGCGCCTGAAGCTGATCGTGCACCTGGTGCGCGCCACCGCGCAGGACAAGTTCGAACGCCTGCCGCTGCAGGACATCACCCAGGACATGCTGGGCCTGCCGGTGCGCAAGGTCATGCTGCAGGTGGCCGCCGGCCGCAACCTGGCGGTGCTGGTCGAAGCCGCGGTGCGCAACACCATCCTCAAGCTGCGCGGCATCGACACCCTGGGCGAATTCATGGAACGCCAGGCGATGGCGATCCTGCAAAGCAGCAAGTGAACGCGCGTCGCCGCGCGGCACCGTGAGCCTTTACGAGAAACTCGCCAACGAGATCGCCAGGTCCATCCGCGACGGCGTGCTGCGCGTGGGCGACAAGCTGCCGTCGGTGCGCGACGCCTGCGCCAGCCGCGGCGTCAGCCCGTCGACGGTGTTCCAGGCCTACTACCTGCTGGAAGCGCGCGGCCTGATCCGCGCCCGCCCCCGCTCCGGCTACTACGTCAACGCGCGCGGCGACAGCCTGCCGCCGGAACCCGACACCTCTTGCCCCGACGGCGAATCGACCGAACTGGCGATCAGCGAACGCATCTTCGACATCCTCGATTCGGTGCGCAACCGCGACGTCACGCCGCTGGGCTCCGCCTTTCCGTCCCCCCTGCTGTTCCCGCTGCCACGGCTGGCCCAGGCCATGTCGGCGCATCTCAAGCGCCAGGATCCGCTGGACACGATGGAGGACCTGTCGCCCGGCAACCCAGGCCTGCGCCGGCAGATCGCGTTGCGCTACCTGATCGCCGGCATCAACGTGCCGGCCAACGACATCGTGGTCACCAACGGCGCGCTGGAAGCGCTCAACCTGTGCCTGCAGGCGGTGACGCAGCCCGGCGATACGGTCATCGTCGAAGCGCCGACCTTCTACGGCGCGCTGCAGGCGCTGGAGCGCCTGGGGCTGAAGGCGCTGGAAGTGCCGACGCATCCACGCACCGGCATCGACCTGGGCGCGATGGAAGCCGCGATCCAGCGTCACGCGCCCAGGGCCTGCTGGCTGATGACGCAGTTCCAGAATCCGCTGGGCAGCCTGATGCCCGAGGACAAGAAACGGCAACTGGTCGAACTGCTGGCGCGCCACCAGATCCCGTTGATCGAGGACGATGTCTACGGAGAACTGTATTTCGGCGCGACGCGGCCGGTGCCCGCCAAGGCCTTCGACAAGCAGGGCCTGGTGCTGCACTGCTCCTCATTCTCCAAATGCCTGGCGCCGGGCTACCGCATCGGCTGGGCCAGCGCGGGCCGCTATACGCAGCGCGTGCAGCGGCTGAAGCTGTCGTCCACGCTGTCGGCGTCGAGCCCGGCGCAGGGCGCCATCGCCGAATACCTGGAACAAGGCGGCTACGACCGCCACCTGCGCCGCCTGCGCGAAACGCTGCAGGCACAACAGGATCTGATGGCCAATGCGATCGCGCGCGAGTTTCCCGCGGGCACCCGCGTGACGCGGCCGCAGGGCGGCTTTTTCCTGTGGCTGGAGATGCCGGCGGCGGTCGATGCGCTGGCCCTGCATCGGCAGGCGCTGGCGCGCGGCATCAGCGTGGCGCCCGGCCCGATCTTCTCGGCCAGCGGCCGGTTCGGCAACGCGCTGCGGCTGAACTACGGCCACCCCTGGGACGAGGCCCAGGCCGACGCCATCCGCGTCCTGGGCGAGATGGCGCGCGCGGCCGCGCGATCGTCCTGATCAGTTGCGGGTCGAGGCGGCGCGGGCGCGCTTGACCTCCAGCGGCATCACGCCGCCCGCCTCGTTGCCCCAGCTGTTGCGGATGTAGGACACCAGCATCGCGATATCGTTGTCATTGAGCAATTGGCCGAACGGCGGCATGCCGTGCGGCCGCGGGTTGGCCGCGGTGGCGGGCGCGAAGCCGCCGTCCAGCACCATGCGGATGGCGTTGACCGGCGACGGCGCGGTCACCGTCGGATTGCCCGCCAGCGCGGGCCAGGCGCCGGGACTGCCCTCGCCTTGCGGCTGGTGGCATTGCACGCATTGCTGGCGGTAGATCTTGCCGCCCAGCTCCATGGCCGCCGGCGAGACCGGCGTGGCCGGCCGTGCCGCCACGGGGGTCGCCGGCAACGACTTCAGGTACACGCCCATCGCCAGCGCATCGTCCTCGGTCAGGTGCTGGGTGCTGCCCAGCACCACCTCGGCCATCGGACCGCTGGCGCTGGAATGCGCCGCCATGCCGGTGCGCAGCAAGGCGGCGATATCCTCGGCCGACCAGCGTCCCAGGCCCGTCCGCGGATCATTGGTCAGCGGCGGCGCATACCAGTCCAGCATCGGGATGATGCCGCCGGCCAGGCCGTCGGCCGCGCGCGTCGCGCCCAGGCTGTTGCGCGGCGCGTGGCAGGCGGCGCAATGGCCCAGGCCCTCGACCAGATAGCGGCCGCGGTTCCACTGCGTCGACTGGCCCGAATCGGCTTCCTGCACCCCCGGCCGGAAATACAGGGCGCGCCAGGCGGCCAGCAGGAGGCGCTGGTCGTACGGGAAATCGAGATCGGGCGCGCGGCTGGGCTGGTTCACCGGCGTGATCGTGCGCAGGTAGGCGAACAGCGCATCGGCGTCCGCCCGCGTCACGCGGGTGTATTCGGTGTATGGGAAGGCCGGGTACAGCAGCGTGCCGTCGCGCGACTTGCCGTTGTGCAGCGCCTGCCAGAAATCGTCCGCGCTCCAGGCGCCGATGCCGGTCTTCTCGTCGGGCGTGATGTTGGGTCCGTAGATCGTGCCGAACGGCGTCGGGATGGGCGTGCCGCCGGCATAGGCCTGGCCGCCGCGCGCGGTGTGGCAGGCCATGCAATTGCCGGCCAGCGCCAGGTAGCGGCCGCGCTCGATGCGCTGCTGCGGATCGGCCGGCGCCACGGCCGCGCCGGTGCTGGCGTCGTCGCGCGTGCCGAGCCAATACAGCGCGCCCAGCGCGATCACGGCCAGCGCCAGCAAGGCGCCCAGGATTCGCTTCATCAGTTTCATCCGGCGGCCCCTCAACGTTGCGCCTGGCTGCCGCACTCGGCGGGCAGGCGCAAAGCGCCGGCGGGCTCGGGCGCATAGGTGTCGGCCACCGGCTGCGACGACAGCCAGGCCGCCAGGGCGCCGATGTCTTCGGGCGTGAGCTTGTGGGCGATGTCCGCCATGCAGTCCGGCGCGGCGGCGCGGCGCAGGCCGTTCTTCCAGCTGCCGATCTGCGAGCCGACGTAGTCGCGCGGCAGGCCCAGCAAGCCGGGAATGGCCGGCAGCACCCCGCCGAGCGAGGCGCCATGACAGGCGGCACAGGCCGGCAGGCCACGGGCGGCATCGCCCGACAGCGCCAGCTTGCGGCCGGCCTCGAGCGTGGCGGCCGAGACCTCGGCGCGCACCGGCGGCGGATACGGCACGTGCTGCGCCGAGAAATAGGCGGCCATCTCGTGCAGGTAGGCGTCGGGCAGGCCCGTCAACAGGTGCGCCATGGGCCGGTACTGGCGCCGGTCGTCGCGGAAGTTCAGCAGCTGGTGGTAGAGGTATTCCTGCGGCTTGCCCGCCAGGCGCGGGTAGTACCCGTCGGCGCCGGCGCGGCCCTGCTCGCCATGACAGGCCGTACAGGCCGCCACCCGCGCCGCCATGGTGCCGGGCTGCAGCGCCTGGGGCGTGTCCTGGGCCAACGCGGGCGCTGTCGAAAAGGCAACAACGGCGGCGGCCAGGAGGCGGGATTTTGCCCGGAACCGTGGCAGTGAAACACTACGAAAGGAAATGAAGGCTAACATCTAGGATCAGTTAACACTAAGTCGAATTCCAACCCCGAAAGCGCATGGCGGCGGGGCGCGTAGATGAATCGGTCGTGTGTGCGGGTACCCAAGCTTACGCCGGGTCCCGCCAGGCAGTACAGGCGCAGATTCGCAGTTTACGGCCATATCAGATGCCAACCCGCCGGCATCCTCCTGGAAAAGCGTGCCACAATCATGTCCATGTTGAAAGTCGTCCTCGTTACCGGCATCTCAGGCTCAGGCAAGTCCGTTGCCCTGCGCATGCTCGAGGACGCCAGCTACACCTGCGTCGACAACCTGCCCGTGCGGTTCCTGACCGAGTTCGTGGCCAACGCCCGCGACGACGGCCTGGAACGCGTGGCCGTCGCCATCGACGTGCGTTCGCCCGGCGAACTGGCCGAACTTCCCGATGTGGTCACCGCGCTGCGCGCCATGGGCACCAGCCTGCGCGTGGTGTTCCTGGACGCCAGCACCGACACCCTGGTGCAGCGCTATTCCGAATCCCGCCGCCGCCATCCGCTGACCGACCGCCTGCAACGCGGCGGCACCGCGCCGTCGCTGACCGACTGCATCGCGCTCGAACGCGAACTGCTGGCGCCGCTGCGCGAGCAGGAACACGTCATCGACACCTCGGAGCTGACGCCGGGCCAATTGCGCGCCTGGATCCGCGACCTGATCCAGGCCGACCGCGCGCCGCTGGTGCTGACCTTCGAATCGTTCGCGTACAAGCGCGGCGTGCCGCGCGACGCCGACCTGGTGTTCGACGTGCGCTGCCTGCCCAATCCCTACTACGACCGCAACCTGCGTCCGCTGACCGGCCGCGACGAACCCGTCGCCGCCTGGCTGGCGGGTTATGAACAGGTGGGGCTGATGATCGACGACATCACCGGCTTCCTGAACCGCTGGCTGCCGCAGTACACGCAAGACACCCGCAACTACCTCACCGTCGCCATCGGCTGCACCGGCGGCCAGCACCGTTCGGTCTATGTGGTCGAACAACTGGCCAAGCGCTTTGCCGACCACGACCCGCTGCTGGTGCGCCATCGCACCCAACTGCCCGACGAATCCGCATGATCCTGTCCCGTCCGCTCCATATCCTGATGATGCTGTTGCTGGCCATTGCCGTGGCCGGCTGCTCTTCCACCGGGGGACGTAAAAAGGGCGGCGGGTACTACAAGGACGACGGCCCGGACGCCAATCCGCCGTCCAACCTGGACCAGGTGCCGGACGCGGTGCCGCGCATCGAGCCCTACGCCAGCGGCGCCAACCGCCCCTACGTGGTGTTCGGCCAGCGTTACGTGCCGGACACCACCGGCCAGCCCTACAAGCGCCAGGGCATCGCCTCGTGGTACGGCAAGAAATTCCACGGCAACTCGACCTCGATCGGCGAACCGTACGACATGTACGCCATGACGGCGGCCCACACCACGCTGCCGATTCCCAGCTATGCGCGGGTCACCAGCCTGGTCAACGGCAAGACCATCATCGTGCGGGTCAACGACCGCGGGCCGTTCCACAGCGACCGCATCATGGACCTGTCGTACGTGGCCGCCTACAAGCTGGGCATCATCGGGCCGGGCAGCGGTCAGGTGGTGGTGGAAAGCATCCAGCAGGACGAGATCCGCCGCTGGGCCTCGCAAGGGCCCGCCCCGGAGCCCGCCTCGGCGACCGGTTCGACGCCGGTGGCCACGCCCGTGGCGGCCGCCCCCGTGGCGCTCGAGCCGCAACCGCTGGCGCAGCAACCGGCGCCCGCGCCGGGCAGCGCGCCGGTGCGCCAACCGGCGGCCGGCGGCATCGGCAATGTCTATCTGCAGGTGGGCGCGTTCAGCCAGCCGGCCAACGCGCAGTCGCTGGTCAGCCGCATCAACACGCAGCTGGGCGCGGCAGGCGCGCCGCCCGCGGCCGTGGAGCAATCGAACAACCTGTACCGGGTCAAGATCGGCCCCTATCCGGATCGCCAGAGCGCCCTGAACGCGGTGCAGCTGGTTTCCGACCGCATCGGCATCACGCCCAGCATCGCCGCGCAATAACGCGGCCCGCCGTCTACGGCCCCGGCGGCCAGTCGAACGACGGCTGCTCGAACGGCAGTTGCGCCTGGCCGTCACAGACGCGCCGCGCGCGCGGATTGCGGCTCAGGTACTCGCTGCCTTCATGTTTGAGCAGCGCCTGCTTGCGCGGCAGGCCGCCGCCGAAGCCGGTCAGCGAGGTATCGGCGCCGATGATGCGATGGCACGGAATGATGATGATGACGGGATTGCGGCCGACGGCGCCGCCGATGGCCTGCGCGCCCTTGGGCCGCCCCACGGTGCGCGCCAGTTCGCCGTAGCTGGCGAGCTGGCCGAAATCCAGCTTGCACAAGGCGCGCCAGACTTCATGCTGGAACGGCGTGCCGACCGGATCCAGCGCCACCTCGAACTCGCGGCGTTGGCCGGCGAACCATTCATCCAGCTCGCGCCGTGCCTGCTCCAGGATGGGATCGGATTCGCTGCGGGTCCAGCCCTCGGTCGAAGGCAGCAGGGTCTGGTCGGTGAACCAGGCGCCGCGCAGGCCCTTGGCGCTGGCGACCAGACGCATTTCGCCCAGCGGCGTCGGGATGTCACGGTAGACGATCGGCTCCGCGGCCTCGCCGGGACGCTTGCGGGTCTCTGCGGTGTAGATCATGGGCTTACGAATTCTTGCGGGCCAGGGCCCGGTTGTACAGGACGTCGCGCGACAGGCCGGTGACCTTGGCGGCGATCTTCGAGGCGTCGCGCACCGACAGGGTTTCGAGCAGCGCGTCCAGCAAGGCGTCGGCGCGCGGATCGGCGTCTTCATCGGCCTCCTGGCCGGCCTGGGCATGCGCGATCAGCACGAACTCGCCCTGCTCGCGGTGCGCGTCGGCCGCCAGCCAGGCGGCGGCCTCGCCCAGCGGAAACGTGGCGATCTCCTCGAAGCGCTTGGTCAGCTCGCGCGCCACGGTCAGCAGGCGGGCGGGGCCGCAGACCTCCAGCAGATCGGCCAGCGTCGCGGCCAGCCGGTGCGGCGATTCGAACATCACCACCGGCGCCGGCAGCGCGCACCAGGTGCGCAGCCAGCGCTGGCGCGCGGTGGCCTTGGACGGCGGAAAGCCGGCGAAAGCGTAGGCGGGATTCTCGTCGGTGGTGACGCCGCTGCCCATCAGCGCGGCGATCACGGCGCTGGGACCGGGCACCGGCACCACCGCGAAACCGGCCTCGCGCACCGCGCGCACCACGCGCGCGCCGGGATCGCTGACCGCGGGCGCGCCGGCGTCCGACACCAGCGCCACGCGCTGGCCCTGGGCCAGACGCTCGCAGATCGCCTGCGCCGCCGCGGCCTCGTTGTGCCGGTGCGCCGCCATCAGCGGCGTGCTGACGCCCCAGGCGTCCAGCAGCGTGCGGCTGGCGCGGGTGTCTTCGGCCGCGATCACGTCGGCGCGTTGCAGCGCATGCCAGGCGCGCAGCCCCAGGTCGCCCAGATTGCCGATCGGTGTGGCCACCACATACAGCGTCGAGGCGGGCCAATGCTGCCCGGCCACGCGTTCAGCGACGCGGGTCCAGGCGTCGCCGGCCACCGGGGATGAGACATTTTGATTCATTGCTGCCTACTTACGCGGAAAACCATGCCAGTGTAGCCGCCATCGTCCCCCGTTTCGGAACTGGCATGCCGGATGACACATTCGCTTTCGAGCTGGCCCTGGCGGCGCGCCGCCGCGCGCAAAAGCGGCGCCGGCGCGCTTCGACGCGCGCCAACGCCGACGATCGCCCGGCGCCGCGGCGCTCGCCGCGCCAGCGTATCGGCGATGGCCACGAAGACGCCGCCCTGCGCCTGCTGCGGGCCGCCGGCCTGGTGCTGCTGGCCCGCAACCTGGGCTGCCGCGCCGGCGAGATCGACCTGGTCATGCGCGACGGCGACGTCCTCGTGTTCGTCGAAGTGCGCTCGCGCCAGGGCGGCGCCTATGGCGGCGCGGCCGCCAGCATCGGCCGCGACAAGCAGGCGCGCCTGGCGCGCGCGCGGAAGAGCCTCGCGTAGGGGAAGAGTGTAGGCTGTAGGTGAGCTCCGGGGGGGCGGGGCGG
>ERZ1739169.74-NODE-74-length-31265-cov-19.279750_pt1 | contig 31265 bp, 28 predicted proteins | sample MGYA00581756_ERZ1739169 | MGnify/ENA primary metagenome ERZ1739169 (study PRJEB40789, sample SAMEA7425667) | Salamandra salamandra | biome: salamander skin | place: Germany | collected 2020-03 | study: cvxcv | reverse complement strand
GGGGTCGCCTCAGAAAACGGAAAATAAAGCACGTTAAGGCAAAACGGCTCCGCCGTTGGGCATCAATACGGCTTTGTCATTGACGCGCTGTCGCGCATTCCTGGCAGAACACAACAGCAGGATCGGCGTTCAACAGTTCCGGCTCCAAATCACTGTGACAGGCGCAGCACAGCCCATAGGTGCCAGAGTCGAGGCGGGCCAGCGCAGCTTCGACCTTGCGCTTGCGAATGGTCAGCCGCTCCCGCAATCCTTGGGCAAGAGCCTGTTGTTGGAGGGCGTCGATACGCGACACCCTACCGACACAGGATTGATCCAGCTCGACCGGCGCGGCGGACTGTTGAGCCTGCTGGATTGCCTCAACGGTTTCCCTTTGCTCGATCAGCAGTCGAGCGCGGAACTGTTCCATGTCCATTGAGGCGACTCCTTCGCTATCGCAGTAGAAGCGTGGGGATGGTCGAGGAACGCAGCAGGTCAGCGGTCTTGCTGCCGAACATCAAAGTGCGCAGCGGCGAGTGACCGAATGCGCCCATGATGAGCATGTCGATGGACTGCTCCTTGACCGTCTTGGCGATGATGCTTTCCGCATCGCCGGGGATCAGTGAGGCGGTGACGTCGAAGCCAGCCGATTCCAAGGTGGTCTTGGCCCAATCAAGCTGCTTGGGTGCATCCTGGCTTTTCTTCCCCGACATCAGCAGGATGATAGGCAAACCTCGGAACAGCGGGCTGCCAGCGACCATTTCGACGCCACGCCGGGTCACGACACCGCCGTCGAAGGCGATCATCACGCGCTGCGGCTCTTTGAAGCCTTCGGTCACGGTCAGGATCGGTTTGTGCAGCGAACGTACCACCCGCTCCACATTGCGGCCCAAGTCGCGCTGTGTGGCTTCTGCGGCTTCGCCACGGCGTCCGAGTATCAGCAGGCGCACGCCGTCTTCCTGTTCGGCCAGCGTTGCTTCAAGTTCGCCGTGCCGCTGGCGAACATCGACCAGCGCGGCACCGGCAGCGGTGGCCCGTTCGCGCAGTCGGTTCAGGAAGATGCGGCCTTGCTCGCGAGCATTCTTGGTGCGGGCCTCGTCTTCGGCGGTGAGCTTGGTCAGCAGATTTTCCTGGGCGTCAATGCCGATGGCACCGCTGTGATCTTCGCCCGATCCCTGCTCGGGGTGGCGGTCGATGACGTGCAGAAACTCCAGCGGCGCGTCCATTCGGCGAGCGGCCCATGCGGCGTAGTCGGCCACGTAATCGGCGAAGTGGGATTGATCCACGCAGGCCAGCACTTTGTTTTCGTTCTTCATGATCCTGTTTCCTCTCAGTGGCCCATCAGCATGTCTTCGGCACCGTCTTTGTCATGCACGGCGAACTTGTCCACCATTGTGGCGCTGGCCTCGTTCAAGCCGATGACTTCGACCTCGGTGGCTTCACGGCGGAACTTGATGACCACCTTGTCTAAGGCGCTAACAGCGGTGATGTCCCAGAAGTGGGCGCGACTTACGTCAATGCGCACTTTCTCGATGACTTCCTTGTAGTCGAAGGTATTGATGAAGCGATCCGCCGAGGCAAAGAACACTTGGCCGGTAATGGTGTAGGTGCGCACGCGGCCTTCGTCCTCGGTGCGAGAGGTGACGCGCAGAATCTGGCCCACCTTGTGCGCGAAGAAGAAGCCCGACAGCAGCACTCCGATTAGGACGCCCTTGGCCAAGTCGTGGGTGCCAACCGTCACTACCACGGTGGCCAGCATCACCATGCTGGAACTTTTTGGGTGCTCGCGCAGATTGCGGATCGAGGCCCAGTTGAAGGTGCCGATAGACACCATGATCATCACCGCGACCAGTGCGGCCATCGGAATGCGGGCCACCCAGTCACCGATAAACACCACCATCAGCAGCAGAAACACGCCAGCGGCCAGCGTGGAGAGTCGGCCACGACCGCCGGATTTTACGTTGATGACCGACTGGCCAATCATGGCGCAACCTGCCATGCCGCCGAGGAAGCCGGTAGCAATGTTTGCCACACCTTGACCCACGCATTCGCGGTTCTTGTTGCTGTTGGAGTCGGTCAGGTCATCGACGATGGAAGCCGTCATCATGGATTCCAGCAAGCCGACGACCGCCAAGGTGGCCGAGACAGGGAAGATGATCTTGAGCGTTTCGAGGTTCAGCGGCACATCAGGCAGCAGGAACACCGGCAGACTGTCAGGCAGTTTGCCCATGTCGCCCACAGTGCGAATGTCGAGGCCGAGGAAGATCGCCACTCCGGTCAACACGACGATGGCAACCAGCGGCGACGGCACGGCCTTGGTGATGTAGGGAAAGCCGTAGATGATGCCGAGACCTGCCGCCGTCATGGCATAAACGTGCCACGTCACATTGGTCAGCTCGGGCAACTGCGCCATGAAGATCAGGATGGCCAGCGCATTGACGAAGCCGGTGATGACCGAGCGAGAGACAAAGCGCATCAATGCGCCCAGCTTGAGCCACCCCGCGAGAATTTGCAGTACGCCGGTCAACACGGTGGCAGCCAGCAGATATTGCAGGCCGTGGTCTTTGACCAAGGTCACCATCAGCAGCGCCATTGCACCTGTGGCCGCAGACACCATGCCAGGGCGACCACCGGCAAAGGCAATGATCGCGGCAATGCTGAATGAGGCGTAAAGACCGACCTTCGGATCAACGCCCGCAATGATCGAGAAGGCGATTGCCTCGGGGATGAGCGCTAGCGCGACGACGATGCCCGCTAGTAAGTCGTTTCGGACATTGGAAAGCCAGTCCTGGCGTAAGGATTTCATCATTCTTCTATTCCGTTGTGGTTGCCAGCCAGTGGTGGCAGTTGGGGCGAACGCAAGCGCGTCTTCCCGGCCAGCGGAATAGAGAACGAACCCCGAGTAATCCAGGGCCAGCAAGACGCAGTGAATCGGACGTGCAGCCTCGTGCGAGCGTGGTGTGTATTGAAGCTGGCTCGCAGCGAGAAAGAGGCTTACACGGGTAGGAACTCCGATAGTTGGCTTGCTGATTCTTTGGGAAAAGGCATTTTACCTTCTTTGCGGCGGCGCAACAATAATAATGTCAGTCTGAGCTATACCCTATCCTGATGTCAGGAGAAGCCACCCAGCAACGTCAGAATAGAGTTAACTTTTGTGTTTCTTGACACCTGCGGCGAAAGGTCATAGATTTCTTCCTGACACTTTCGTATTTGGAGGTATCTTGCAGGGTCAACGCATCGGCTACGTCCGGGTCAGCAGCTTCGACCAGAACCCGGAGCGGCAACTGGAGCATGTCGAAGTCGGCAGGGTGTTCACCGACAAGGCGTCGGGCAAGGACACCCAGCGGCCCGAGCTTGATTCGCTGCTGGCCTTCGTGCGCGAAGGCGACACCGTGGTGGTTCACAGCATGGATCGCTTGGCGCGCAACCTCGATGACTTGCGCCGCCTCGTACAAAAGCTGACCAAGCGCGGCGTGCGCATCGAGTTCGTCAAGGAAAGCCTGACCTTCACCGGCGAGGATTCACCGATGGCGAACCTGATGCTGTCGGTCATGGGGGCATTCGCCGAATTCGAGCGGGCCTTGATCCGTGAGCGGCAGCGCGAAGGCATCGCGCTCGCTAAGCAACGCGGAGCCTACCGAGGCCGAAAGAAGTCTCTGAGCGGTGAACAGATTGCTGAACTGAAACGGCGCGTCACGGCGGGCGAGCAAAAAGCGAAGCTGGCCCGTGAATTTGGTGTCAGCCGGGAGACCCTGTATCAATACTTGAAATTGGATCAATAAATATGCCTCGTCGTTCCATACTGTCCGCCGCCGAGCGCGAAAGCCTGTTGGCGTTGCCGGACACCAAGGACGACCTAATTCGACATTACACGTTCAGCGATACCGATCTCTCCATCATCCGCCAGCGGCGCGGGCCTGCGAATCGCTTGGGCTTTGCCGTGCAGCTCTGCTACCTGCGCTTTCCCGGAATCTTCCTTGGTGTCGATCAGGCGCCGTCTTTGCCCCTACTGAAACTGGTCGCCGACCAGCTCAAGGTCGGCGTCGAAAGCTGGGACGACTACGGACAGCGGGAGCAGACCCGGCGCGAGCACCTGGTCGAGCTGCAAACGGTGTTTGGCTTCCAGCCGTTCACCATGAGCCACTACCGGCAGGCCGTGCACACGCTGACCGACCTGGCCATGCAAACCGACAAAGGCATCGTGCTGGCTAGCACCTTGGTTGAGCATCTGCGGCGACAGTCGATCATCCTGCCCGCGCTCAACGCCATCGAGCGCGCTAGCGCCGAGGCCATCACTCGCGCCAACCGGCGCATCTATGATGCCTTGGCCGAACCACTGTCGGACACGCATCGCCGCCGCCTCGACGATCTGCTCAGGCGCCGGGACAACGGCAAAACGACCTGGCTGGCCTGGCTGCGCCAGTCGCCGGTTAAACCGAACTCGCGGCACATGCTGGAACACATCGAACGCCTCAAGGCGTGGCAGGCGCTCGATCTGCCTTCCGGTATCGAGCGGTCGGTGCACCAGAACCGCCTGCTCAAGATCGCCCGTGAGGGTGGCCAGATGACGCCCGCCGACTTAGCCAAGTTCGAGCCGCAACGGCGCTGCGCCACCCTCGTGGCGCTGGCCATCGAGGGCATGGCCACGGTCACCGACGAAATCATCGACTTGCACGACCGCATCCTGGGCAAGCTGTTCAACGCCGCCAAGAACAAGCATCAGCAGCAGTTTCAGGCATCCGGCAAGGCGATCAACGCCAAGGTGCGGCTGTTCGGGCGCATCGGCCAGGCGCTGATCGAGGCCAAGCAAGCTGGCCGCGATCCGTTCGCCGCCATCGAGGCCGTCATGTCCTGGGATGCCTTCGCCGAAAGCGTCACCGAGGCGCAGAAGCTCGCTCAGCCCGATGACTTCGATTTCCTGCACCGCATCGGCGAAAGTTACGCCACCTTGCGCCGCTACGCGCCGGAATTCCTTGCCGTGCTCAAGCTGCGGGCCGCACCCGCCGCCAAGAACGTGCTCGATGCCATCGAGGTACTGCGTGGCATGAACACCGACAACGCCCGCAAAGTGCCTGCCGATGCCCCGACCGACTTCATCAAGCCGCGCTGGCAGAAGCTGGTGATGACTGACGCGGGTATCGACCGGCGCTACTACGAGCTGTGCGCGCTGTCCGAGCTGAAGAACTCGCTGCGCTCGGGCGACATCTGGGTGCAGGGATCGCGCCAGTTCAAGGACTTCGAGGACTACCTGGTGCCGCCCGCGAAGTTCGCCAGCCTCAAGCAGTCCAGCGCATTGCCGCTGGCCGTGGCCACTGACGGCGACCAGTACCTGCACGACCGCCTGACGCTGCTTGAAGCGCAGCTTGCCACGGTCAACCGCATGGCAGCGGCCAACGACCTGCCGAATGCGATCATCACCGAGTCGGGCCTGAAGATCACGCCGCTGGATGCGGCGGTACCCGACACCGCGCAGGCGCTGATCGACCAGACAGCCATGATCCTGCCACACGTCAAGATCACCGAACTGCTGCTCGAAGTCGATGAGTGGACGGGCTTCACCCGCCACTTCACGCACCTGAAATCGGGCGATCTGGCCAAGGACAAAAATCTGCTGTTGACCACCATCCTGGCCGACGCGATCAACCTGGGCCTGACCAAGATGGCCGAGTCCTGCCCCGGCACGACCTACGCCAAGCTCGCCTGGCTACAAGCCTGGCATACCCGCGACGAAACCTATTCGACAGCGCTGGCCGAGTTGGTGAACGCCCAATTCCGGCATCCCTTCGCCGAACACTGGGGCGACGGCACCACGTCATCGTCGGACGGCCAGAACTTCCGAACCGGGAGCAAGGCCGAGAGTACCGGTCACATCAACCCGAAATATGGCAGCAGCCCTGGGCGAACCTTCTACACCCATATATCCGACCAGTACGCGCCGTTCCACACCAAGGTGGTCAATGTCGGCGTGCGCGACTCGACCTATGTACTTGACGGCCTGCTGTACCACGAGTCCGACCTGCGCATCGAGGAACACTACACCGACACGGCAGGCTTCACCGATCACGTCTTTGCCCTGATGCATCTCCTGGGCTTCCGCTTTGCGCCGCGCATCCGTGACCTGGGCGACACCAAGCTGTTCATCCCCAAGGGGGATACCGCCTATGACGCGCTCAAACCGATGATTAGCAGCGACAGGCTGAACATCAAGGCTATTCGTGCCCACTGGGATGAAATTCTGCGGCTGGCGACCTCGATCAAGCAGGGCACGGTGACAGCCTCGCTGATGCTTCGGAAACTCGGCAGCTATCCGCGCCAGAACGGCTTAGCCATCGCCCTGCGCGAGCTGGGGCGCATCGAACGCACGCTGTTCATCCTGGACTGGTTGCAAAGCGTGGAGCTGCGCCGCCGCGTCCACGCTGGACTGAACAAGGGCGAAGCGCGCAACGCGCTGGCCCGCGCCGTATTCTTCAACCGTCTGGGCGAAATCCGCGACCGCAGCTTCGAGCAGCAGCGCTACCGGGCCAGCGGCCTCAACCTGGTGACGGCGGCCGTCGTGTTGTGGAACACGGTCTATCTGGAGCGCGCAGCACATGCGTTGCGTGGCAACGGGCATGCTGTCGATGACGCGCTATTGCAATACCTGTCGCCGCTCGGCTGGGAACACATCAACCTGACCGGCGATTACCTCTGGCGCAGCAGCGCCAAGATCGGCGCGGGCAAGTTCAGGCCGCTACGACCGTTGCAACCGGCTTAGCGTGCTTTATTTTCCGTTTTCTGAGGCGACCCCACCTCGCCCCTGATGCCGGGCTGCAGGCACCAGGGGCGAGCCTGTCCTTTGCGCAGGGCTCGCATGACTTCGAATCCCTTGATCGTGGCATAGGCCGTGGGGATCGATTTGAAACCGCGCACCGGCTTGATCAGTATCTTGAGCTTTCCGTGATCGGCCTCGATCACGTTATTGAGATACTTCACCTGCCGGTGGGCCGTCTCCCGGTCCAGCTTTCCTTCGCGCTTCAATTCGGTGATCGCTGCACCATAGCTCGGCGCTTTGTCGGTATTGAGCGTGGCAGGCTTTTCCCAGTGCTTCAGGCCTCGCAGGGCCTTGCCCAGGAACCGCTTCGCTGCCTTGGCGCTGCGGGTCGGCGACAGGTAGAAATCGATCGTGTCGCCCCGCTTGTCGACTGCCCGGTACAGGTAGGTCCACTTGCCCCGCACCTTGACGTAGGTTTCATCCAGGCGCCAGCTCGGATCAAAGCCACGCCGCCAGAACCAGCGCAGCCGCTTCTCCATCTCCGGGGCGTAGCACTGGACCCAGCGATAGATCGTCGTATGGTCGACCGAAATGCCGCGTTCCGCCAGCATTTCCTCAAGGTCGCGATAGCTGATCGGATAGCGACAATACCAGCGCACCGCCCACAGGATCACATCACCCTGGAAATGGCGCCACTTGAAATCCGTCATCGTTCCGTCCGTCCAATCTCCGCCAAGCATGCTCAAGCTTCACGATTTTTGCAACAGAGCCCACACGAGTATTGAGCATAGTCGAGATTGGTGCAGATCACTTCTGATATTGAACTGTCAGGAGCTGGCTGCACAACAGCCATTACGCCCAATCAACTGGTGCAGTCGTCTTCTGAAAATGACATTTGGTATCTCTCATAAACGGATGTTTTTGAGAGAACTATCTTCGGCCTTCACACGCACGAAAGGCGGCGAAGCTCCGCCGTTAATCCGTCCGCCGGAGATCTCGCCCAGGCAGGCTGAAGGCCGAGCAAGCCTGACAGGCCCGAAAAGCCCGGCACGGGCGTCGGCGGCGATGACGGCGGCGGCATTATCCAGGGTTGATGATGGAAGTGGAGGATATCGACAACCTCTCGCGCAACCAAGACATCGCGGTCGGACTGCAAGTGATCTTGAAGCCACGGGCCCGTCCCACCCCGACATGGACCTCGATGCCCGAACGGACGTTAGATTTCGAGTTCTAGGCGTTCTGCGATGAAGGTTGGATCCCAGCCGGGATTGAAAGTGTCGACGTGGGTGAATCCGAGCCGCTCGTATAGGCCACGCAGGTTCGGGTGGCAGTCGAGCCGCAGCTTGGCGCACCCCTGCGTTCGCGCGGCATGGCGGCAAGCCTCGATCAGCGCGGAGCTGACACCCCGGCCCGCATGTGTCCGTCGCACCGCGAGCTTGTGCAGATATGCGGCCTCCCCCTTGAGGGCGTCGGGCCAGAACTCGGGATCCTCGGCCGACAAGGTGCAACAGCCGACGATGCCGTCGCTGCAACTCGCGACTAGGAGCTCGGATCTCAGGACGAAGGTCTCCGCGAATGTCCGGTCGATCCGCGCGACGTCCCAGGCGGGCGTTCCCTTGGCGGACATCCACGCCGCAGCGTCGTGCATCAGCCGCACAACCTCGTCGATATCACCCGAGCAGGCGACCCGAACGTTCGGAGGCTCCTCGCTGTCCATTCGCTCCCCTGGCGCGGTATGAACCGCCGCCTCATAGTGCAGTTTGATCCTGACGAGCCCAGCATGTCTGCGCCCACCTTCGCGGAACCTGACCAGGGTCCGCTAGCGGGCGGCCGGAAGGTGAATGCTAGGCATGATCTAACCCTCGGTCTCTGGCGTCGCGACTGCGAAATTTCGCGAGGGTTTCCGAGAAGGTGATTGCGCTTCGCAGATCTCCAGGCGCGTGGGTGCGGACGTAGTCAGCGCCATTGCCGATCGCGTGAAGTTCCGCCGCAAGGCTCGCTGGACCCAGATCCTTTACAGGAAGGCCAACGGTGGCGCCCAAGAAGGATTTCCGCGACACCGAGACCAATAGCGGAAGCCCCAACGCCGACTTCAGCTTTTGAAGGTTCGACAGCACGTGCAGCGATGTTTCCGGTGCGGGGCTCAAGAAAAATCCCATCCCCGGATCGAGGATGAGCCGGTCGGCAGCGACCCCGCTCCGTCGCAAGGCGGAAACCCGCGCCTCGAAGAACCGCACAATCTCGTCGAGCGCGTCTTCGGGTCGAAGGTGACCGGTGCGGGTGGCGATGCCATCCCGCTGCGCTGAGTGCATAACCACCAGCCTGCAGTCCGCCTCAGCAATATCGGGATAGAGCGCAGGGTCAGGAAATCCTTGGATATCGTTCAGGTAGCCCACGCCGCGCTTGAGCGCATAGCGCTGGGTTTCCGGTTGGAAGCTGTCGATTGAAACACGGTGCATCTGATCGGACAGGGCGTCTAAGAGCGGCGCAATACGTCTGATCTCATCGGCCGGCGATACAGGCCTCGCGTCCGGATGGCTGGCGGCCGGTCCGACATCCACGACGTCTGATCCGACTCGCAGCATTTCGATCGCCGCGGTGACAGCGCCGGCGGGGTCTAGCCGCCGGCTCTCATCGAAGAAGGAGTCCTCGGTGAGATTCAGAATGCCGAACACCGTCACCATGGCGTCGGCCTCCGCAGCGACTTCCACGATGGGGATCGGGCGAGCAAAAAGGCAGCAATTATGAGCCCCATACCTACAAAGCCCCACGCATCAAGCTTTTGCCCATGAAGCAACCAGGCAATGGCTGTAATTATGACGACGCCGAGTCCCGACCAGACTGCATAAGCAACACCGACAGGGATGGATTTCAGAACCAGAGAAAGAAAATAAAATGCGATGCCATAACCGATTATGACAACGGCGGAAGGGGCAAGCTTAGTAAAGCCCTCGCTAGATTTTAATGCGGATGTTGCGATTACTTCGCCAACTATTGCGATAACAAGAAAAAGCCAGCCTTTCATGATATATCTCCCAATTTGTGTAGGGCTTATTATGCACGCTTAAAAATAATAAAAGCAGACTTGACCTGATAGTTTGGCTGTGAGCAATTATGTGCTTAGTGCATCTAACACCTGAATTAAGCCGACCCGCGAAGCGGGTTCGGCTTGAATGAATTGTTAGACATCACTGGCATGGCACCAAGCAATTTAGTGGCTTCATGTTTCACGAAGTGAACGAACGCCGCCAACTGATCCGCGCGTGAGGCCAAGCAATCTTCTCCTTGTCCAAGATAAGCCTGCCGGGCTTCAAGCAGTACGGGCTTATGTTGATCTGGCAGACGCTCAATTGCCCAGTTGGCAACGATATCCTTCGGTGCGATCTTGCCGGTTGCTGCGCTGTACCAAATGCGAGACAAGGTAAGCACTACATTCCGCTCATCGCCTTCCCAATCCGGCTGCGAATTCCATAGTTTCAGAGTGTCGCTCAATGCCTTGAATAGATCGCCTTCCGGAACTGGGTTAAAGAAATCCTCTGCGGCCGAACCTGCCAATGCAAGGCTATGCTGCCTTACTTTAGTTAGCAGAATAGCCAGATCAACATCGGTTGTGGCGGGCTCGAAGATGCCCGCAAGAATGTCCTTACGCTGCCACTCCCCGAATTGCAGTTCCCGTCTGGCCGGATAACGCCAAGGGACAACATCACCATGCACGACGATGGTAACTTCCAAGGCGCGGAGAGCCTCACTTTGGCCAGGGGAGGCAGAAATTTCCAAGAGATCTACGACCAGGGCTTGTCGGACAGTCTCATCGAGCTGTGCAGCCACAGTAACCAGCAAATCAATATCACTGTATGGCTTCAGGCCACCGTCCAGTGCAGAGCCGTACAAATGCACGGCCAGCAACGTTGATTCCAGATGACGCTCGATGGCGTTGAGAGCCAGTGATAGCTGTACCGAAATCTCGGCGGGTACTGCGTTACTCATGATGTCTAACTTTGTTTTAGGGCGACTGCCCTGCTGCGTAACATCGTTGCTGCTCCATAACATCAAACATCGACCCACGGCGTAACGCGCTTGCTGCTTGGATGCCCGAGGCATAGACTGTACAAAAAAACAGTCATAACAAGCCATGAAAACCGCCACTGCGCCGTTACCACCGCTGCGTTCGGTCAAGGTTCTGGACCAGTTGCGTGAGCGCATACGCTACTTGCATTACAGTTTACGAACCGAACAGGCTTATGTCCACTGGGTTCGTGCCTTCATCCGTTTCCACGGTGTGCGTCACCCGGCAACCTTGGGCAGCAGCGAAGTCGAGGCATTTCTGTCCTGGCTGGCGAACGAGCGCAAGGTTTCGGTCTCCACGCATCGTCAGGCATTGGCGGCCTTGCTGTTCTTCTACGGCAAGGTGCTGTGCACGGATCTGCCCTGGCTTCAGGAGATCGGAAGACCTCGGCCGTCGCGGCGCTTGCCGGTGGTGCTGACCCCGGATGAAGTGGTTCGCATCCTCGGTTTTCTGGAAGGCGAGCATCGTTTGTTCGCCCAGCTTCTGTATGGAACGGGCATGCGGATCAGTGAGGGTTTGCAACTGCGGGTCAAGGATCTGGATTTCGATCACGGCACGATCATCGTGCGGGAGGGCAAGGGCTCCAAGGATCGGGCCTTGATGTTACCCGAGAGCTTGGCACCCAGCCTGCGCGAGCAGCTGTCGCGTGCACGGGCATGGTGGCTGAAGGACCAGGCCGAGGGCCGCAGCGGCGTTGCGCTTCCCGACGCCCTTGAGCGGAAGTATCCGCGCGCCGGGCATTCCTGGCCGTGGTTCTGGGTTTTTGCGCAGCACACGCATTCGACCGATCCACGGAGCGGTGTCGTGCGTCGCCATCACATGTATGACCAGACCTTTCAGCGCGCCTTCAAACGTGCCGTAGAACAAGCAGGCATCACGAAGCCCGCCACACCGCACACCCTCCGCCACTCGTTCGCGACGGCCTTGCTCCGCAGCGGTTACGACATTCGAACCGTGCAGGATCTGCTCGGCCATTCCGACGTCTCTACGACGATGATTTACACGCATGTGCTGAAAGTTGGCGGTGCCGGAGTGCGCTCACCGCTTGATGCGCTGCCGCCCCTCACTAGTGAGAGGTAGGGCAGCGCAAGTCAATCCTGGCGGATTCACTACCCCTGCGCGAAGGCCATCGGTGCCGCATCGAACGGCCGGTTGCGGAAAGTCCTCCCTGCGTCCGCTGATGGCCGGCAGCAGCCCGTCGTTGCCTGATGGATCCAACCCCTCCGCTGCTATAGTGCAGTCGGCTTCTGACGTTCAGTGCAGCCGTCTTCTGAAAACGACATCATATACATTGCAGATTCATTCAAAGAGCCATGCCGGGGAGCATGGCTCTTTTGTCTATACCCTATTTGACCATCACAAGGAACACAGATGGCGCTCTTCTATGGTTTGGTTTCAGGGCTTGTTGCCATTGGCGTTGTATGGCTGATTCGCAAGATGCTGCGGCAGAGCTATATCGACAGCCTCAAAGACATGCTGGTGTTGGTGGGCATGGCTTCTGGCGCGGCATGGTTGATAGGGCGAGGGTTTGAGACTTCGGAACTCATCGCCTCTTTTCGGTCAATCCCGTGGGGCCTGGTTTGGGTAGTCGATTCCGTTCTGCTGGCGGGTCTGCTTTGCGTTATCTACAGCCGCAAGGGCAAAGATGCCTGAAAAGCTCATGGGGCGATGGGGGCCATACGACCCCAAAACACCAGAAGATAAGAAAAAGGCCCAAGGACAGGCTCAGAAGCGCCGAGAGAGCCAGGCCGCGCGGCAGGCCTGGCTAGACAAGCACAAGAGCTGCGCGAACGGCTGCGGCAAGCCTGTGGCCTTCTATGAGGACTCGCCATCATTGGCGCTCAAGCATGGCGGCTGCTGTTCGCGCGAATGTGAAGAGGCTTGGACAGCCAGCCACCACCAGCCCGCCGCCCCCAAGGGGGCGAAAAAAGGAACCATGGCCAAGCCCCTGCAGCCTCTCCAGAAGGTTGCCCGTGTTTATCTGCGCGTCAGCACAGAAGCCCAGGATTTAGAGCGACAAGAGGCCATCGTCCTGCAGGCACGGGCCAGCGGGTACTACGTGGGGTTCTAAGCCAGAACCGCCGAAATTTCCGTCATCCCAGCTCCAGCCCCGCCACGAGCGCATCCAGGTCGATCATCTTGCCGTCGCTCTGGAAGGTGTAATGCCCGTTCAGCAGGATGTGCCGCCAGGCCGCCGGCGATATCTGGGTCAGGAGAGCGTGCGCCTTGGCGTTGCCGCTCGCCTCGTACTTCATCAGCAGCCGCGAGAGGATGGCCGAGTTGTAGAAGATGACCGCGTTGGCGATCAGCCTGGCGCACTGGTTGCTGATCTCAATTTCGATGTCGGTGCGCCCGGTCAATTCCTTCTTGCCGCCGACCTGGGCGATGGTTGAGCGTAGCTGGTGATAGGACTCGATGCGGTTCTGTGAGCGGTGAACGTTGCGCTCCAGTTGCGGATCGCGCAGGTAGCGCAGCGTGTAGATGCTGCGGATGAGCTTGTCGAACTCGAACACCGCGCGCCGCGTGGGGTTCGGCGCGGTGTAGGTGCATAGCTTGCGGATCAGCGTGCCCTGCGTCATCTCCTTCAGTCCGAGCGTGGCGACAATCTGGTCGAGGTTCGGCTTCTCGCTGACTATGAGATCGCGGTCGATTCTCCCGGCCGGCCGGATCAGGCACTGATCGTACAGCGCCGGATCGTCGGCACTGTAGAGTTCCTTCAACTGATCGCCAAGGTCGGTGAAGCGCGGCTCGAAACGCAGGCCGAACCAGTGCAGGATAGCGAAGTTGGCCTTGTTGACGCTGTGCATGTCGCCGGTGATCGCGGTCGGCACGATGTCCGACGTGTTGCGATACCAGATGTCGAACACGTGATGGGCCTCGTAATCGTGCGCGCCGATCAGGTAGCCGTTGAGCGGCACGTGGTTGCACAGCAGCGTGTAGGCGACCACGCCCTTGCCGCGCCCAAAGTATTTGCGCGAGTGGCGCGCTTTCACGGTCGGCCGCTCGACGCCGAATTTCTGACCATCGACGGCACCGTACAGTGCATCGAGGTCGAACGAGTAGTACGGGAAGATCGGCAGCGCGGCGATGGCGTTGCTGATGCAGTCGTTGGCCGCGTGCAGCGTTGCGTGGCGCAGGTACTGTTGGTAGGCGCTCTCCAGCACGTGGTACGGGATGTCGCTGGTGCGTGCCATGACCTGGTTGCCGTGGTTCATCGCCTGCGCGATGATGACCGCCATCAGGCTGTCGGCGTCGGCGACCTTCTTCGCATAGCGCGGCTGCAAAGGCGTCAGCGCCGACAGGAACTGGCACTGGCCGTTGACGAAGCGGAACACGTCGGCCACGTCGCAGAACGGCAGTTGCTCGTAGAACGCCTTCTCGCGCGCCTTCTGGTTCTCGCCCTTGGGCTTGCGCCATGTCAGCTTCTGCGTGTCCTTGTCGTATTCTAGGTGCGTCAGCTTGCCCTGCTTCAGCTCGCGGTTGAAGGCCAGCCACTGAGCGCGCAGCTCGGTCGCGAGCGCATCGAGCTGGGCATCGAGTGGCTGCCGCAGGAACGGGATGTCGATCTGCGCCAGCACGGCGGCCTTCTCATCCAGCGAAACCAGCTCGTCGGAAAAATGCCGGTGCTGCAAGCTGTCGTCGAGGTAGAGTTCACCCGACTGGAAGCGCTTCCTGACCTGGCGGTACAGCCAGAACTCGTAGCGGTCGGCATGCAGGTCCGTCGGCTTGCCATCGGCATCGAAGGTCAGCAGGTACGGTCGCAAGCGTTTCGGCAGCGTGGCCGCTGGACATTCGGCGAGCGGCCGTTGCGATAGGCGCTGCTGTTTGGCGAACACGTCCTTGGCCCAGGCCAGCGCCACGAGCCACGGGCTGCCCGGATCAGTGCCAGCGAGGTCGAGCGCGACATACAGCGGCCGAAGATGGCGGCGGATGCGCTCAGCCAGGCCGTCCACCGCCTGCCAGTGCAAAGCCAGCTTGCTCACCGGCTTCACGCTCATGCGCTGCGCGGTGGTTTGCAGCGTATCGCGGGGCATGATTTTGTAGGCGCGCTGGCGCACATCGCCGAACGGCGTGGGATCGGGCACGCTGTCGTCGATGTAAAGCGACAGCAGGCGGCCGACCTGCGGTGTGTCTTGCTGACGGCGCACCTGCTCGGCGACAAAGGATTGCTTTGCGCCCGCACTGCTTTCGTCCTCCAACTGCTTCATGTGGTAGGCCATCGCATCGACCAGGTTGTCGGAAAGCTGCCGGTAGCGCACCCAGGCATAGCAAAGCAGGTAGAGGTAGGTCTGATCGGCCTTCAGGTTGCGTAGATCGTGGACGGTGTAGAAGTTCGCCAGGCTGGCGTAGTACAGCAGATTCTGCTGCGAGACGCCGAGCTTGGGCAGCAGCGCCTTGGCGATCCGGTGCAGCGGCTCCAGCGTGGCGCGCTTTTCGCGTTCGCGGGCCATCTGACGCCAGCCAAAGTCCTTGGCGTCCTGCTTGAGCGCCGCCAATTGCGACAGGGTGTCGTCACGCACTAGAAGCCGACCCAGCGCGGCCTTGGCCGATTCGTCCAACACTTCCGACAGCAGGCCAGCCAGCCGCCGACGCTCGGCGGACAGGGCTTCGCTCACCAGCTCTTGCAGGGTGGTATAGCCGGGCCGGATGATCTTGTGCTCGTTTAGCCAGACGATCAGCTCGGCGGCGATGAACCCCGGCATCACGTCGCGCCGCACGGTCTGCGCGGCCTGCTGCGCGAGCTGCGCCAGGAACTCGGCCGCCCACGGCCGGTAGCCGAACAGATCGGCAATCCACTCGCGCTGGGTGTAGTGCTCGTGCTTGGAGATTGGCTTGTGCTCGAAGGACTCGCCGTGGAAGTAGCGGCTCAGCACGAAGGCGCAATCGTGCTCGACCTCACTCCAGTCGAAGCGGAAGAAGGCATGCTTGGCCTTGAAGTAACCGATCTGCAAGATGCAATAGACCTGGGCATGGAGACCAGGCCGGCTGCTGGCGAGCGCCAGTTCGGTTTCAGTCAACGCCAAGTATTCCAGCCGCTGGGCGTCGTCGAAGTCCGGCAGGCCGTACAGGGCTTCCTGCTCGGCGTCCGACAGGACGGTCAATCGTTCGCTCTTGGTCGTCATCGCGATGACGCTCCACGAGAGCCCGTCCAACCAACCCGTGCCAGGGTCTCGATCAGCGTGGTTCGCTTGACGCCGAAGTTGCGGCACACCGCCGCCTTGGACATGCCGCCATCGAGCGCAGCGACGATGGCCTCCAGCTTCTCGCCGGTGATCGCCTGCGGCCGGCCGCCGATCCGGCCGCGTTTGCGGGCGGCAGCCAGACCGGCGACGACACGTTCCTGGATCAAGGCGCGTTCGTACTGCGCGAGCGCGCCGAACACCTGGAACAGAAACTCGCCCGAGGGCGTCGTGGTATCCAGGTTCTCCGTCAGCGAGCGGAACGCCACCTGCTTTTTCTTGAGCGAGGTCACGATGGCGAGCAAGTGCGACAACGAACGGCCGAGCCGGTCGAGCTTCCACACGACCAACACGTCGCCAGGGCGAACGAATTCGAGCGCCCGCGCCAGGCCCGCGCGGTCGTCCTTCGCGCCGGAAGCATGATCCTCGAACAGATGCCGCGCATCGACGCCGACGGCGAGCAGCGCATCGCGCTGCAAGTTCGTGCTCTGGCGGTCGGAGTCCGACGACACGCGCATGTAACCTACCAACATAAGCGGAAAACCATTAAGACGAGGTTTCCGTATGGTAGCGTCTGGCGACAGAGTTTTCCGCACAATTTTGCGGCCACTCGGAGGTTGGTGCAGAGGACCGTTGAAGGCCTGTCGAAAAACAAATGTTTTCCGACAGGCCTTGGCCTAGCGCACGCCCGCCTTGCAGCGTTCTGTGAATAGCGCTTAGTAATGACGGCGTATATACTTTGTTAGTATCAAGTGGCAGGAGGCCCCGATCATGTCAAAACAAGCCGTTTTCACGATGAAGCTGGAGCCTGAGTTGCGCGCCGAGTTTATGGCCGAAGCCGAGGCGGCCCATCGCCCGGCGTCGCAAGTGCTGCGCGAGCTGATGCGCGAGTTCGTTCAGCGCCAGCGCGAGTCGCGCGAGTACGACGAGTTCCTGCGCCGCAAGGTCGAAGCCGGCCGGGCTTCGATGCGCGCTGGATTGGGGCGGTCGAACGATGAAGTTGAGGCCGAATTCGCCGCACGGCGTGCCAGTGTGGCGAGCCAGGCGTGAGGGTTGTTTGGACGCCCGAAGCGCAGCAAGACCGTGCCGATGTGTGGGACTACATCGCAGCCGACAATCCGCGCGCGGCGGCCCGGATGGATGAGATTTTCAGCGACGCGGCCGCCCGCTTGATCCAGCACCCCATGCTGGGCAAGCCGGGAAAGATTCCCGGGACCCGCGAGTTGATCCCGCACGAAAGCTATCGCCTGGTGTATCAGATCGACGGCGAAACGGTGTGGATACTGACGCTGGTTCATACTGCCCGCCTGTGGCCGCCTGTGCGCGATTAAGATATGATCATGGCAACAATGAAACGGCGCGTTGACAGACTGCTTTCGAGCCAGACCGCGGTCGGCGGCAGGCGGCCAGTTGCGGACGGTCAAGCATCTTCCCGGTAGCGGACGTTCAATAGTGTCTCTGACCTGCTTCGCTCCCTCTATGAAGGGAGGTCGCTGGCCCATCCGCGCACTCACAGCCTGCCAGTAGGCGCAAATTGGCAGCGCTCCGTCCGGCAGCGCACAGACTGCGGCCGTACGTCCGCGTAGGTTCGCTTCAGCAGTTTCGATTCGAAAGTTCAATGTGATTGCTGCGGGCGGTCGTCGCAGTTGCGCGGAGGCGATGATGCACAAGCACGGGATCGGCAGATAGGTTCTTCGAAGCTGCAAGAGTTAAAACATTCACACATGAAAGATTGAAATGGATACACGATTATTTGCTTTCGTCGGCGCAGACATTGGCCCTTGGCGGATTGTCAGGGCCGAAACGAGAGTTGGCGAGCCCCTGCCTGAAGCCAAAAGGCTCAACGTCGTATCCGCTTCAGAGTTGCAGTCTGAAACCAATGCACCCTGGATACTTCGTGGAATAACCAGCAATGAACGATATGTCATGCGCGCAGAGAAGAATGAAATTGTAGTGAAGCAGCAAGGTCTGGCGCGCCCAGAAGCAACGTGCGGTGCGCTAATACCGATCCGGAAGAACGCAGCTTGGTGGGAGCTCACGCAAGACGAACGCCGGAGCGTTTTCGAACAGTCGAAGCACGTCCAAATCGGGCTTCAGTATTTGCCTGCAGTAGCGCGCAAGCTCCACCACTGCCGCGACCTCTCAGAGAATGAACCGTTCGATTTTCTGAATTGGTTCGAATACGCGCCAATTCATGAGGTTGAGTTCAACAGGCTGCTTTCCGAACTGCGTGCGTCAGAGGAATGGAAATACGTCGACCGAGAAGTCGATATTCGTCTTACGCAAGCACAGGTCTAACCCGCCGATGAACACGGACCCCCAACAGCGGCGCGTTGCGCCGCCGTTTCGGGCCGGTTATCGGCAACGTAGAACTCTCGGATACAGTTGTTCTGTAATAACTTCTCAAGCCAAATTGATTTTTGGAGTGGATATGGAAATGGAATCAAGAATATTTTCGGTAACAGAATATATTCGTCCGTCTGACGGCGAACCAATTCGTTCAGTGGTTCTGGAAACCAAGGACTCAGCAGTTGTTGTTTGGCATGCCCATCCTGGGCAAGAAATAACCGCTCATGTTCACCCGGACGGCCAAGATACTTGGACGGTTATCTCTGGAGAGGCTGAGTATTACCAAGGAGGCGGCAAAGTCGCTCATCTAAAGGCTGGAGATATTGCCATAGCAAAACCTGGCCAAGTGCATGGCGCTCTAAATACTAGTCCAGTGCCGTTTGTATTTGTCTCAGTGGTTGCATCTGGCAACGCGGGTTTTGCGTTGGCTGAAAAATAGTCTTTCTCAAATGTGTGCCCCAGAGAGTTCTAACCCATCCATCAACACGGACGCTGCGCGATGAAGCCGCGCCGCGCCGGCTAACTCCACGTTGAGCGTCAGCTTTCCATATGTCTGGGGGTCTGCAACGGGTCGGGTGCCGTCGCGTGCGCAGTGTCAAAGCTGACATGACTAATACATGAGATGGGCTGATGCTCGCCGTCCGGTCAGGCAGCTGCCCCCCTGCAGGACTCACAGCAGTTGTATGCCACCCGTCATCCGAGACGTCAGTCGGCCTCATCCAGACCGGAACAATCTGGACGTGACGTCCGGCTGGCATTGCCGTGATCGAAATGGCGGCTAGTGACACGACTGTTGGGTCTACCCCATCGACCGGGCGCGGGACAAGCCACGTTGATCGGCTGACGGAATTTTCGGCGGTTCCGGCTTAGAACCCCTATCTGGAACGGGCTGCGCACGCGCTGCGTGGCAACGGCCATGCCGTTGATGACGCGCTGTTGCAGTACCTGTCGCCGCTCGGTTGGGAGCACATCAACCTCACCGGCGATTACCTCTGGCGCAGCAGCGCCAAGATCGGCGCGGGCAAGTTCAGGCCGCTACGACCGCTGCAACCGGCTTAGCGTGCTTTATTTTCCGTTTTCTGAGGCGACCCCGTGTTGAACCTGAGCTCGCGCGCCGCCGCCGAATCGTCCGGCCTGGCGGCGCGGCTGGCGCGGGCCGGCGTGCCCCTGGCCTACGTCGACTTCCGCACGCGCATGTTCGAGAACACCCGACGCAGCATCGAAATCATGGGCGAGGTGCTGGGCGAGCCTGTCCGCGCCCAGTCCTTCCTGCGGTTTCGCCAGCGACAGATCGACCGTGTCATGGCGCCGTTGCGGGACCTCGGCCATCGCCCCAGCGTCATGGTCGAGCGGGCGGCCGGCCTGTATGACGATTGCTGCCTTTCCTATGGCGATGGCAATTTCGGCGAACTGGTCACGGCCGCCGGCGGCGACAACCTGGGATCGCACTGGTTGCACGGCACCTTTGGCACGTTGCACCCCGAGCAGGTGATCGCCGCCGATCCGGAAGTCATTCTGGTGACCGGGGCCGACTGGAGGCTGTATTCGCCGACGGGCGACTGGGTCAATCTCGGCCCGGGCGCCGATCCGTCCGAAGGCCATGCGCGCCTGCGGCGCCTGATGCAGCGGCCGGCCTATCGCACGCTCGCCGCCGTGCGGCGGGGGCGGGTACACGCCATCTGGCACCCCTTCTATGACAACCCCTACTACTTCGTCGCCTTGCAGAAGGTCGCCAAGTGGCTGCATCCCGAGCGTTTCGCCACGCTCGATCCCGACGCCACCTTTCGCGAACTGCATGCGCGATTCCTGCCCGTTGCCTATCAACCAGGCTACTGGCTCAGCCTGAACACCGACTCATGACACACGAACGCTCTGCGCTGTCCGCCCCGCACCCCGCCTCGCCGGCCGAACGCGAACAAGGCCGGCGGGCCTACCGGCGACTGGTCCGGCGCCGGCGCCTGATCCTGCTCGGCATCGCCCTGTTGACGCTGGCTTGCCTGGGCCTGGATCTCTCGACCGGCCAGGCGGTCTATCCGCCCGGGCAAGTCCTGGCCGCCTTGTGGCGGCCGGATGCGCCCTTGGCGGTGCAGGTCATTTTCTGGGAATTGCGCCTGCCGGTCGCCCTGTCCGCGCTGGTGGTCGGCGCCAGCCTGGCGGTGGCCGGCGTGCAGATGCAGACCGTGCTGAACAATCCGCTGGCCAGCCCCTTTACGCTGGGCCTGTCCGCCGCCGCCAGTTTCGGCGCCGCCATCGGCCTGGTGCTGGGCGTGACGCTGTTGCCCGCTGCGGCCGTGGCGTATGCCATCCCGGCCAATGCCTTTCTCGTTTCCATGGGCGCCGCGCTGTTCATCCACCGCCTGAGCCGCAAACCGGGCATCAGCAGCGAGATGATCGTGCTGCTGGGCACGACACTCGTGTTCTCGTTTACCGCCCTGCTCGAAGCCCTGCAGTATGTCGCGCCGGACCAGGCGTTATCGGCCGTCGTGTTCTGGACCATGGGCAGCCTGTCGCGCGCGAACTGGCTCAAGCTGGCCATCATGGGCGGCGTGCTTGCCGGGGTCTGGCTGGTCTTTGCGCGCCAGGCATGGGCCCTGACGGCGCTGCGGCTGGGCGAGGCGCGCGCGGCCAGCCTGGGCATTCCCGTCGCCCGGCTGCGCCTGAGCAGCATCCTGCTGGGCAGCCTGCTGGCCTCGGTCTGCGTGTCGTTTGTCGGCACCATCGGGTTCATCGGGCTGGTGGGACCGCATATCGCGCGGATGGTGGTGGGCGAAGACCAGCGCTTCCTGCTGCCGGCCGCCGCGCTGTGCGGCGCGCTGCTGCTGTCCGCCGCCTCGGTGCTCAGCAAGTCGGTGCTGCCCGGCCAGACCTTGCCGATCGGCATTGTTACCTCGCTGGTGGGAGTGCCGCTGTTCTTCACCCTGATCCTGCGCCGGAGGCGGCCATGAGCGCGCCCCTGCTCGACGTGCGCGGCGTGGGCGCGTCATACGGCGCCCGACGCGTGCTGCACGGGATCGACCTGCCCGGGTTGATGCCGGGCAGCGTGACCGCCTTGCTGGGGTCGAACGCGGCGGGCAAGTCGACGCTGTTGCGCCGCATCGCGGGGGAGTTGTCCGGTCCGGGGGCGGTCGCGGTGGCGGGCCGGTCGGTCGTGTCGTGGCCGCCGCAGCACCCCAATCGCCCCGCCCACGTGCCGCAGGACATCTCCAGCGGATCGTCGCTGCGGGTGTTCGAGGCCGTACTGCTCGCGGCCAAGCAAGGGGCGGGCTGGTCGGTCGATGAGACCGAACTCGACGCCGTGACGCATCTGCTGAAAGCCCTGCGGATCGGCGACCTGGCCGGGCGTGAACTGGCGGCGTTGAGCGGCGGGCAGCGCCAGCTGGTGTCGATCGCCCAGGCGTTGATCCGATCGCCCCGCATCCTGCTGCTGGACGAGCCCACCAGCGCGCTCGACCTGCAACGCCAATACGAGGTGCTGGCCCTGCTGCGCGGGCTGTCGCGCCAGCGGTCGCTATGCATCGTCATGGCGATCCATGACCTCAATCACGCGCTGCGCTTTGCCGACCATGCCGTGGTGCTGCACCAGACAGGCGTGTTCGCCCAGGGCGCGCCGCGACAGGTCATCACCCCGGCCTTGCTCGCGCGGGTCTATGGCGTCGACGCGCGGGTCGAGCCCTGCTCCCAAGGGCACTGGCAGGTCATTGTCGACGGTTCGCTACGCCAGAATTCACCGGAGCCATCGCCATGATCACCTACTGGAAACAGGACGCGCTGCGCGCCCGCGTGGAACGCGCCTCGGGCGGACGGCGCACCGTGCTGTATACCCGCCGCGGACAGGCCAGCTACATGAACCTGATCCTGCGGCAGGATTTTCCCGGCGGCGAACACCCCGCATTCGTTCTGGCCGGACGGCAGCAGCAGGTGTTCTTCTACGGCACCTATGGCGGCGTGATACGCGCCGGCGAACTGCTCAGCCTGCCCGGCCAGGCGCCCGGCAGCGGCATGGATTTCGATCAAGCCCATCGGGCCGCGCGGGCCTGCGGCCCCGGCTGGCACCTGGCCACCAATGCCGAACGGGCCGCGCTGGCGCAATGGTGCCGCGAACGCGGCCACCTCCCGCGCGGCAATACCGACCAAGGCCGGGACGCCGTGGCGCCCGGGCAGCATGGCGTGCGGGTCGATGGCCGCGCGCCCGGCTGCGCCCAGGGCAACCCCGCCACCCTGACCGGCTCCGGGCCCGACCGCTGGCGGCACGACGGCACGGCGCACGGCATTGCCGACCTGTGCGGCAACCTGTGGGAATGGACCGCCGGCCTGCGGCTGCTGGACGGTGAAATCCAGATCATCCCCGACAACGACGCCGTGCAGGCCGACCTGTCCGCGCGCGCCGGCGCCTGGCGGGCGATCCGGCTGGCGGACGGGGCGCTGGTGCCGCCGGGCGCCGCCGGGACGGCCAAGTTCGATTGCCCGCGCCACGCGCCCGAGGGTAACGCGGGCGCGCCGCTGCTCTGCGCGGTCATCCACTGCTTTGCCGGCCAGGCGGGCAGCAACGCCAACACGGCCGGGCTCATGGACGCGCCGTTCGGCGCCATCCGCCCGGCGGCCGGCGTCCAGGCGCCGGCCTTGCTCAAGACCTTGGCGCTTTATCCCGTTGGCCATGCCGCCGAGCGCGCGCAGGCCTATCTGCGCAACTACGGCGAACGCATGATGCTGGCGGGCGGCGCCTGGTACTCGGGCCTGGACGCCGGACTGAATGCGTTGTGCCTGAGCCATGCCCGCGACCACGCCAGCGCCACCGTCGGCGCGCGCCCAGCCTTCATGCCTTGAACCGGGAGAACCCCATGTACGCCCAGGATCCGATCTCACCCTTGCTCGACGCCGCCCACGCGGTCCACAGCGACCATATCCCGCCTGCCACCCTGGCGTTCCAGCGTCTGCGCCTGCTCGACCACCTGGCCTGCCTGGCCGCGGGTTACGACGCCTCCGGGGTCGACGCCGCCCTGTCGCTGGCGCGGCGCTGGAGCGGCGCCGAGGAAGCCACCGTGCTGGGCACCGACACCCGCCTGGCCGCGGGCCAGGCGGCCTTCGTCAATGCCGTGCGCGCGCGGGCGCTGGATTTCTGCGACGTGATCTCTCCGGGCTGGCATCCAAGCTCCTCGGATATTCCGGTCGCGCTGGCCATGGCGGAGCACTGCGGCGCCTCCGGGCGCGAATTGCTCGCGGCGCTGGCCATCGGCCAGGATGTCGGCCAGCGTATCAATCTGGCCGCGCAGGCCCACGGTTTCTTCTACCGCGGCTTCGATTCCAATGTCCTGGGCCTGTTCTCCGGCGCCGTCATCGCGGCCAGGCTGTTGCGCCTGCCGCGCGAATCCTTCACGTCGGCGGTGGGGCTGGCGTTCGATTCCGGCATCGGCACCTTCCAGCACTATCAGGACAAGGTCCTTGCGGTCCGCATCGGCCAGGCCATGGTGGCGCGCCACGCGATCGAAGCCGCGCAAATGGCGCAGGCCGGCCTGACCGGCCCCCGCCGCATCCTGGGCGGCGAAAATGGCTTTTTCCGACTCTACGCGCCGGGTGAGCCGGACTTGAGCGCCTTGACGGCCGATCTGGGGCACCGCTACCTGGGGCGCGAGGCGACTTGCTTCAAGCCCTACCCGCATTGCAGCATCCTGCTGGCGCTGACGGACGCATTGCTGGCGCGTCGCCATGAACTGCCGCGACCGCGGCTGGCTGGCAGCACCTTGCGGCTGCATGTGTCGCCCACCATGCGCATGGTGTGCGGCGCGCCCTATGCCCCGGCGGAAACCGCCGAAATCGATGCGCAGTTCAGCGCCCGCTATATCGTGGCCAATGCCCTGCTGCGCGGCGCCGCCACCCCGGCGCAGTTCACCGCCAGGGCGGCCCGGGAACCGGCCGTGCAGGCGTTGGCGCAACGGGTGGAGATCATCGAAGATCCCTCGCTGGCGCGCTTCGATGCCTGCCGCCTGGAGATCCGGCCTGCCGATGCCGCGCCGGTCGTGGTGGCGGCCGCGTATGGACGGGGATGGCCGGAAAACCCGCTCGACCAGGCCGCGCTCGAACGCAAATTCATGCTGTGCTGCAGCCTGTCCGCCAGCGCCGCCATGCGCCGCGCCGCCCCCCTTGTCGCCGCGCGGATCAACGATCTGGCGCAGGCGCCCTGCGTCGCCCCGCTGGTCAACGCGCTGGCGGGGAGCGCATAGACATGGCTGGCGGCGGCACGCCCAGCATGCACAGGCAGTCCGCGGCAACGTCACGGGCGAATTCCGAGCAATCCTCCAGGCGTGCCGCGATGGCGTCGTCCGTCACGCCATGCACGCCCGAATAGATCAGCAGCGCCGTGATCCGGGGTCGGGGCAGCGCCCACACCCCGGCGGCCCTGCCCCCTTCCAGGATGCCGAGCAGCTGGTCCAGGATGGCATTCTTGTCGCGGTTCTGGCGGTCGTGGTGGTGGTGATTGCTGTAGACGATGTCGTGCGTGCGGTAGGTGTCGGCGTAGGTCTGGACGCTGGCATGCACCCACGCCCCCAGTTTGCCCACCCAGTCATCCGCGGCACAGGCATCGACGGCGCGTTCGAGCGCTTCCAGGTACTGGCGCGTGTAACGCTGGGCCAACGCCGCCAGCATGTCGGTCTTGGCGGAGAAGTAGTGGTAGAACGTGCCCTTGGCGACCTGGGCCTCTTCCACGATCGCATTGATGGTGGTGGCTTCGACCCCGTTGGCCAGGAACAGCTTTTCGGCGGCGGCCATCAATTCCTCCAGCCGGACCTCCGCGGGTTTGGTACGCGGCGGGCGCGGCGGCTTGTCATCGACTCGGGGGACTTTCATGGGCAACGATTCCGGCATCTGGCAAAGAGACACAGTTTAAAGGCGATCCGTTGCCGCCGCCCCACGATGCGACGATGGCGGCCTTGGGGAAGCAATCATCGGTTGCGAGACGAGCATCGCGGCGCGGCGACGACCCGGCGGCAACCCTAGCGCGCGACCACCTTCGCCGCGGCCTCCCGAACCAGGGCGGCCAGCTTGTCGGCGGCGGGCGCCAGCCGGCGCCCCCGCAGGGTCAGGAGCCCCATCTGGCGCGTCAGCGATGGCGACAACCGGCAGATCCGCAGCCCCTTGGGGGGCCTGGCGGGCAAAGCCAGCCGCGGAAGAATGGCCACGCCCAGCCCGGCCGCGGCCATCGCGATCAAGGTATGGGCCTGTATGCATTCGTACTTCGGCGTCAGGCGGATGCGCGCCCGCGCCGCCGCCTGGTCCAGCAGGATGCGCAGCGACGTGGCGTCGCTGAGCAGCAGCAAGGGCAAGCGGGCGACGTCCTTCAACGGCATCGGGTCCGCCGCGTCCGGGCACAGACGGGGCGCCATCAGCGCGCAGATCTCTTCGGTCACCAGCGGCTCGAACTCGCATTCGGCGCCCATCGGACCGGGCACCACGCCGAAATCCACCTCGCCCTGCAGCACCTGGGCCTGCACGTCCGCCGACTGCCGCTCGCGCACCGACATCCGGACGCCGGGATACAGGGTCTCGAAGCGGGCCAGCACGGGCGGCAGCAACGCGGCGGCGGCAATCGGCGTGGCCGCGACCGCCACGTGGCCGGCCTGCAGGGCCAGCGTCTCCCGCACCTCCCTCACCCCCGCCTCGACCTCGCGCACGCCGCGCCGGGCGGCGTCGAACAGCTGCTTGCCGGCCGCCGTCAGCTGGACGCTGCGCGTGGTGCGGTGGAACAGCTCGGCGCCCACCTGCGCCTCGAGCAATTTGATCTGCGCGCTGATCGCCGACTGCGAGCGATGCGCCTGTTCGGACGCGCCGCGAAAGCTCCTGGTCTCCGCGATCAGGAGAAAGGCGCGGAGCAGATTGAAATTGATGTCGGAAGTCATTGATCAGTTTTTTTGAATAATTCCGGTTGATTTTAGCGATTGTTCTTCATTGAGCGGGCCACTACAGTCGCACCCCGACACGCACAGCAAGGAGCAGATCGTGGCAGTTTCAGAGAGAGCAATCCGTCTATGAGCATTTCCGTTCTGGTGCTCTGCGAGCTGGGTCCCGCGCAAGAGGCGGCCCTGCGGCAGCGCCATCAACCCACCTTCGCGCTGACGCCCGAAGAGCGGGCCCGCGTCGTGCAGACCCGCGGCGCCGAATTCGAGGCGGTGCTGACCATCGGCCTGCTGGGGCTGCGCGCCGATGAAATGGACCGGCTGCCCCGCCTCAGGCTGGTCGCCAGCATGGGCGCCGGCTACGAGAACATCGATGTGGCGGCGGCCCAGGCCCGCGGCATCTGGGTGACCAACGGGCGCGGCGCCAACGACGAATGCGTCGCGGACCACGCCATGGGCATGGTAATCGCGGCGATGCGCGATTTCCGCACCCTGGACCGGCTGTGCCGCGCAGGCGTCTGGCGCACGGCCATCGCCCTGCCCACCAACGTCTCGGGCAAGCGCCTCGGCATCCTGGGCCTGGGCTCGGTGGGCGAACGCATCGCCGGCCGCGCCCAGGCTTTCAGGATGGCGGTCGGCTACCACAACCGCCGCGCGCGGCGGGAATTCGACTATCAGTACTTCGATGACGCGCTGGCGCTGGCGCACTGGTGCGACGTGCTGGTCTGCGCCATGCCCGGCGGCGCGGCGACGCGGCACATGGTCAATGCGGCCGTGCTGCGGGAGCTCGGCCCGGGCGGCTATCTGGTCAATGTCGGCCGGGGCAGCATCGTGGATACGCAGGCCCTGGCCGCCGCGCTGGCGTCCGGCGGCATCGCCGGGGCGGCGCTGGATGTCTATGAAAGCGAACCCGCCCCGCCCCCGGCACTGATCGCGCAGGACCGCCTGCTGCTGACCCCGCACGTGGGCGGCTGGTCGCCGGAGGCGATCGACGCCCAGTTCGGGATCTTCATGCTGAATCTGGAGGGCGTGTTCTTCGGACGGGGGCCGGTCACCCCGGTATAGCGTCGTCGCCGCACGCTCAACGTCCCGTTAAGGCGCGTTGACCATTTGTCGATGGCCGGCCCCGCGCCGCCTTCCTACACTGTGGCCGTCAATCCCTGGAGATGGCCATGATCCTCCCGCGCAGTATCCGCCTGGCAACCTTGCTGCTTCCGTTCTGCCTGCTATGGGGCGGCAACGCCGGCGCCCAGTCCGCCACGGCCGCGGGCGCCTACCCGCAACGGCCCGTCAACCTGATCGTGCCGTGGCCGCCGGGCGGCGCGGTGGATCTGCTGGCGCGCCAGCTGGGCACCGTCCTGGCCAAGGAGCTGGGCCAGCCCATCGTGATCGAGAACAAATCGGGCGCCAACGGCTCGATCGGCCACGCCCAGGCGGTGCGCGCGGCGCCGGACGGCTACACCACCCTGCTGGCCACCAACAGCACCTTCGTGATCGGCCCGCACCTGTACAAGCAGCTGCCGTACCAGCATGAACGCGACCTGGCGCCGGTGTCGCTGCTGGGCGCCAGCCCGCTGGTGCTGACCGTCAACCCCGCGCTGAAGGTCAAGACCCTGGCGCAACTGCTGGCGCTGGCGCGCGAAAAGCCGGGCCGGCTGACCTTCGCCTCGGGCGGCCAGGGGTCCACCAGCCACCTGGCGGCCGAACAGCTGATGGCCCTGACCGGCATCGAGATGACCCACATTCCCTACCAGGGCGGCGGGCCGGCCGCCACGGCGGTAATGAGCGGCGAAGTCGACATGGCCTTCCTGGACCTGGGCGTCTCGCTGCCGTTCCTGAAGTCGGGCCGGCTGCTGCCCCTGGCCGTCTCCAGCGATCAGCGCTCGCCATTGCTGCCCGAGGCGCCGACCGTGGCCGAATCCGGCGTCAAGGACTTCGAGATCGCCACCGCCTTCGCCCTGTTCGTGCCGGCGCGCACTCCCGCCCCGGTGATCGACCGGCTCCACGGCGCCCTGGTCAAGGCGCTCGGCGACGCCGACCTGCGGCAGAAGCTGATCCACCAGGGCGTGATCGTGATGGGCACCAGTCCGGCCGAGCTGCGCGACTACACCACGCGTGAAAACCAGCGCTGGGGCAAGATCATCAGCGACCGCCACATCTCGGTGAAATGACATGCCGCGCAACGATTTCCGTATCGCGATCGTCGGGGCCGGCGGCATCGGCTGCGCCACGGCGGCCTATCTGCGGGCCAGCGGCCTGCCGGTGGCGATGTGGTCGCCCACCGGGCGGCGCCTGCGGCCGCATGCCGAGCCCGGCCGGGCGCGCTTCGACTGCGTCGGCGCGCTGGAGGGCGCCGTGGCGGTGGAACGGCTGGCGCGGCTGGCCGACCTGTCGGACTACAGCCATGTCTTCATCTGCCTGCCCGCGTCCCAGTACCGGCAGGTCCTGCAAGACGCGGCGCCCTACTGGCGCGACGGCCAGACCCTGATCGTCAGCGGCGCCCTGTCGCTGCTGCCTCTGTGGCTGCGGCGGACGGCGGCGGCGCATGGCGCCGACGTCACCGCGGTCGGCTGGAGCACGACCCTCACCACCGCCCACTTCCTGCCTGACGGCCGCCTGCACCTGAACGCGCCGCGCGGCCAGATCGGCATGGCCTGGCTGGCCCCGTCCGAGGGCGGCGGCGACGCGCTGGCCGATTGCCGGACCCTGTTCGGCGACCGGTTCACGCCGGTCGACAACCTGCTGGCCAGCACCCTGGCCAACATCAACCCGATCGCGCATGCGGCGGAGGTGATCCCCAACCTCACCCGGATGGACCGCGGCGAGGCCTGGCCGCTGTTCGGCCACTTCACCGGCGTGGTCGCCAACATGGCGCAGGCGCTGGATGGGGAACGGCTGGCGCTGGCCGGGGCGCTGGGATTCACGCTGCCGACCCTGGCGCAGCATTACTCGCGCTCGTACCACGTGCCGCTGGGCCCGTTGGAGGACATCGCGCGGGCCATCGACGCACGCGGCGCCGGCCCGCTCGGCCCGGCCCGGCTGGCGCATCGCTACGTGCTGGAGGACGTGCCGTTCGGCCTGGTGTTCCAGGAACGGCTGGCGCGCCTCTTGGGCATCGATTGCCCGCTGCTGTCCGCCTGCATCACCCTGCTGGAGGCGGTCTACGCCGAATCGTTCCGCGACCGCAATGACCTGCTGGCCGCGCTGCTGCCCGACGGCATGTCGGCCGAGGCGCTGGTGGCGGCCTGCAGGAGCGCGTGCGCGGCATCGTGAAAGCGCTCGATGATGTCGTCCTGGTGCCACGGCGTCCGGTACACCATCACGATCGGGATCGGCTCCGGCAGCGCCTCGACCGGTAGCGCCACCAGGCTGCCGCGGGCCAGGCGCTCCTCCACCGTGCGCCGGGCCAGCAGGCTCAGGCCCAGCCGGCGTTCGACCAGCTTGAGATTGGTGATGGCGTTCATGGACTCGATGGCGGGCGCGATGGGCGGCAGGTTGTGGTCCAGCAGCAACTGCTCGATCATCAGCCGGGCCTGCGTCGGCCGGGCCGGCAATACCCAGGCCTGCTGTTTCAGCTCGCGCCAGGTCCACGGCGCCGCGCGCGGCGCCAGGGCCAGCGGGTGATCGCCGGCGCACACCACGATCCACTGTTCCCGCCCCACCGGCCGGATCATCAGCCCCTCCTGGCACAGCCCGCCCAGCTCGGACGAGGTGTTCATGGTCAGCAGGACGTCGATCTCGCCGCTTTCTAGCTTGCGCTGCGTGTCGTCCAGGCGGCCTTCGACGATCTGCACCGGCGGCAATCCCGCGTCGCCCGCCATGCCGCGCAGCACGTCGGGCAGCAGCGACCAGGCGATGAAGGGCGGCGCGCCGATGCGCAGGACCGCATCGTGTCCCAGCTTGCGGTCGCGCAGGTCATCGGCCAGATTGGCCACCTCGGACAGCAGCAGGCGGGCGCGGTGCACCAGGATGTCGCCGTCGCGCGTCAGGCTCACGCCGCGGCCATGGCGCTCGAACACGGTGATGCCCAGCAGCGTCTCGATTTCTCCCAGGCCCTTGCTGACCGCGGCGGTGCTCACGCAGAGCTTCTCGCCCGCGGCGCGCATGCTGCCGGTGTCCGCCAGCACCGTCAGCAATTCGAACTGGCGCATCCGCAGCGCGGCGATCATGCGGTAGGTGGAATCATGCATCCGGGCAGCACCTTCGGGGCGGGTAGCGACGTAGCGGAATGATAGTATCCACGGGCGTTGCCACGCCAGGCTCCGCGATCCCGGTCATTTCCCGCCCCGCATGCTGCCCTCCTCCCCGGCCCCGCTGCCCCTGCTGGACCCCCGCGCGCTCGACCGCCAGGCCGACGCCGCCATGCGCGACCTGCTGCGCGAAGGCAGTTCGCCCAATACGGCCGCCAGCTATCGCGCCGCGATCCGCTACTGGTCAGCCTGGTTCGGCCTGCGCTATGGCCAGCCGCTGGCCCTGCCCCTGTCCGAGGCGGCGGTGATCCAGTTCGTGGTGGACCACGCCCAGCGCACCGGCGCCCACGGGCTGACCTCGGAACTGCCGCCGGCGCTGGACAGCGAGCTGGTGCGGCTCAAGGCCAAGGGCCGGCTCGGGCCGCCCAGCCTGAACACGTTGCTGCAGCGGCTGTCGGTGCTGTCCAAGGCCCATGAACTGGCCGGGCTGCCCAACCCCTGCCGCGCCGCCGCCGTGCGCGAGCTGCTGGCGCGCACCCGCCGCGCCTACGCCCGCCGCGGCGCGACGCCGGCCCGCAAGGACGCCCTGACGCGCGAGCCGCTGCAGGCCCTGCTGGACACCTGCGACGACTCCCTGCGCGGTCTGCGCGACCGGGCGTTGCTGCTGTTCGCCTGGTCCAGCGGTGGCCGGCGGCGCTCCGAGGTGGTCGGGGCCACCGTCGAGAACACCCGCAAGGTGGGCGAGGACTACCTCTATCTGCTGTCGCACTCCAAGACCAACCAGTCCGGCGCCGACCGCGCCCAGGACCGCAAGCCGATCGCCGGCGCGGCGGCGCGGGCCCTGGACGCCTGGCTGGCCGCCAG
>ERZ1739169.73-NODE-73-length-31294-cov-15.994878_pt1 | contig 31294 bp, 25 predicted proteins | sample MGYA00581756_ERZ1739169 | MGnify/ENA primary metagenome ERZ1739169 (study PRJEB40789, sample SAMEA7425667) | Salamandra salamandra | biome: salamander skin | place: Germany | collected 2020-03 | study: cvxcv | reverse complement strand
ATCTACACTATAGCCTACACTCTTTCCCTACACGACGCCTTCCGATCTCGCGCCGGCGGCCGGCCGCGCGGACGGCCACGCCGCGCATCCGGCCAGGCCCGCCAGCCCCGCCGCCAGGAAGAATCTTCGTATCATCCGCGCCACCTTCGCAAAGACGGCGGCCCGGAAGCGGGCCGCAACGCCATCATGGTGCAGGCGCGCGGGCAATCCTCACAGATCGGCATGTACGCAGGGAGCAATCGATCCCGCTCACGCCGGCGCCACGCAACCGCGCCGCCCCCCCCTCCCCGCCGGCCGCGCCCATGAAAAAAAGCCCGGTTCGGAAACCGGGCTTTCGGGGAGCCAGGCGGCGCCGCGGCGCCTGCCTGGCGAGGCCTGCGATCAGCGCTGCGTGGCGATGGCGCGGGCCTGGTTGGCGGCGTTGTTCAGGGCCGACACCGGCGGCGTCTTGCCTTCCAGCGCGTCGTTGAGCTGCTGGTTGAACACGGGCTCGATGCGGTCGTAGTTGGCCATGCGGAAGCCGCGGCTGTTGGCGACCGGGCGGGTGCTCATCGAGGCCACCACGGCTTGCGCGCCGGGGATGCTCTTGTAGAACGACACGTCCGAGGCGCGGAACGCGGCTTCGGTCAGCGGCAGGTAGCCGGTGCGCTGGTGCCATTCCGCCGCGATCACGGGCTTGGACAGCCAGGCCAGGAACTGCGCCGTGGCCTTTTCCTCGTCCTTCGGACGGCCATCCAGCGCCCACAGGGCCGAGCCGCTCACGAACGGCTGGCCGCCGGTCTGGGTGGCCTGGTCGTAGTAAGGCAGCGGCGCCACGCCGAAGGCCAGCGACTTGGTGTTCAGGAACTGGCCGAACGAGCCGGAGTTGCCGGTCAGCACCGCGCACTCGCCCTTGGCGAACAGCTTGTCGGCGCTGTTGTCGGCGGTGTGCGCCATGAACAGCAGCGAACGCTTCCAGCTGACCATCAGCGAGATGTGGCGCATGTAGAGCGTGTCGAACTGCATCGCCGGCGCCGCGCTCTTCTTGGTGACCGCGTCCAGGCCGTTGTTGTTGCTGGTGTACAGCTGGTTGTTCACCGGCGCCAGGTTTTCCAGGTGGACCGAGACCTGGTCGCTGGAGGCGTAGGGACAGTCGAGGTCGGCCACGTCGCGCAGCTTCAGCAGCTCGGCCTGCAGGCCGGTCCAGGTGCGGGCGGGCTTGTTGGGATCGAGGCCGGCTTTCTTGTAGGCGGCGGTGTTGTAGAACATCACCGGCACTTCGGCCATCCACGGGAAGGCCAGCAGGCGGCCCTTGCCGTCGCGGATGAAGCTGCTGGTGGCCGGCACGAACCAGTTCAGGTCCTTGATCGGATACTTGGCCAGCAATTCGTACATCGGCAGGATGGCCTTGTGTTCGGCCACGACTTCCGGCGAGTGGTTGTCGTTCAGCTGCACCAGGTTGGGGGCCTTCTTGGCCTTGACCGCGGCGGTGGCTTCCTGCTGCAGCTGCGCCTGCGAGGCGAAGGCGCGCAGGGTCACTTTGACCTGGTCCTGCTCCTTGTTGTACTGCTTGGCCAGCTTTTCGAATTCGGCCTTGTTGGCGTCCGGCAGCGTGTGCCAGACCTGGATTTCGACGGGCGCGGCATGGACCGCGCCCACGACCGCCATGGCGGCGCCAAAGACCCATGTGCGCCGGCTGGCGAACATCGCGCGGGCAATGCCCGCCAATTGCAATTTCTTCATAGGTTCATAGACCAAGAAAAGGGAATTCCGGTTCTGGACGACGTCCGCTCAGCAGGTCGGCCAGTGCCCGGCCCGAGCCGACGCCCATCGTCCAGCCGAGAGTACCGTGTCCGGTATTGATATACAAATTGGGAATGTGGCTGCGGCCGATGATGGGCACGTTCGAGGGAGTGGACGGGCGCAGGCCCGACCAATAGCTGACGCGCTCGAAATCGAGCGCGTCGGGAAAGAGTTCGCGGGCCAGCCGCGTCATGGCTTCGCAGCGGCCGGTGTTCAGGCCGCGCGAATAGCCGGACAGCTCGGCCGTGCCGGCCATGCGCAGGCGATCGCCCAGGCGCGAGAACACCACCTTGTGGCTGCTGTCGGTCAGGCTGACCGTGGGCGCGCCGCCGGGGTTCAGGACCGGGAAGGTGGCCGAATAGCCCTTGGCCGGATAGACGTTGCACGGGATGCCGAGCGGACGCAGCAGCGACGGGCTGAAGCTGCCCATGGCCACCACGTAGGCGTCGGCCGCCAGGGTGCCGTAGCGGCCGTCGGGCTCGATCAGTTCGACGCCGCTGACGGCGCCGGCCTGGGTGATGAGCCGGGTGACGCGGGTGCTGTAGCGGAATTCGACGCCGGCGCGCGCGCAGCGCTCGGCCAGCGCGACGGTGAACAGGTGCACGTCGCCGCTTTCGTCCTCGGGGGTGTAGTCGCCGCCGACGATGGTGTTGCGATGCGGCGCCAGGGCCGGTTCGATGGCGATGACCTCGTCCGTGGACACGACGCGGCGCTCGACGCCGAAGTCGCGCATCAGGCCGGCGGCGCGCTGCGAGTTCTCGAATTCGTGCTGGTCGCGGTAGAAATTCAGGATGCCGCGCTCGAGGTGATCGTATTCGATGCCCAGCTCGGCGCGCATGCCGCGCAGCGTGGCGCGGCTGTATTCGGCCATGCGGACCATGGCGCGGATGTTCGGCGCCAGCCGGCCCGGCAGGCATTCGCGCAGGAAGGCCAGGCCCCACATCCACTGGCGCCAGTCCAGCTGCGGGCGGAACAGCAGCGGCGCGTTGTCCTGGAACATCCACTTGAGCAGTTTCAGGGGCGCCTGAGGATTGGCCCACGGCTCGGCGTAGGAGACGGAGATCTGCGCGCCGTTGGCCAAGCTGGTTTCCTGGGCGGGTCCGGTGCAGCGGTCGATGACCACGACGTCGTGGCCCGCCTGGCTGAGCCACCAGGCGCTGGAGATTCCGATGATGCCGCTACCCAATACCGCTACTTTCATGCCCGCATTGCTCCCTGCCGGCCCACTGAGCCCGCGGACACGATGCCCGCGTCCCGTGGCAAGCCGCTGCCAAGATGACACCGCAGTTTACCCCGCCGCCCCGCCCCCGCCTACGGCCGATTCCATCAAAAAAAGGGAAGGAACCCGCCGTGGCCGGATTCCTTCCCTTTCGGATCATGCGCCGCCCTGCTGGATTCAGGTCGCGGCCTTCGCCAGGTCGGCCTCGGACGTGAAGGCGTCGGCGTAGAACTCTTCCGGCGGCAGGCCGCACTGGGCGCTGAATTCGCGCCGCGCGGCGTCGACCATGGGAGGCGCGCCGCAGGCGTAGACCTGGTGGCCCGACATGTCGGGGATGTCCTGCAGCACGGCCTCGTGGACGAAGCCGTCGCGGCCGTTCCAGCCGTCTTCCTCGAGCGCGTTCGACACCACCGGCACGTAGCGGAAGTCCGGCAGATCGCGGGCCCACGACTGCGCCAGTTCATCCATGTACAGGTCGCGCGGGCGGCGGCCGCCCCAGTACAGCGAGACCGGACGGCGGATGTTCTTGTGGATCATGTGCTCGACGATGGCCTTGACCGGCGCGAAGCCGGTGCCGCTGGCCAGCAGGATGACCGGCTTGTCGCTGTCTTCACGCAGGAAGAACGAACCGAACGGGCCTTCCAGGCGCAGGATCTCGCGCTCTTTCATCTGGGTGTCGCCGGCGCCGAACACGTGGTCGGTGAAGACGCCGCCCGGCATGTGACGGATGTGCAGTTCCAGCGGGCTGCCGGTGTGCGGCGCGCCCGCCATGGAATAGCTGCGGCGGCGGCCGTCCTTGAGGATGACCTCGATGTACTGGCCGGCGTAATAGCGGAACTGCTCCGAGGCGGGCAATTGCAGCTTGAGCACGGTCACGTCCGGCGCCGCGCGCTCCATGGTCTGCACGCGCGAAGGCAGCTTGCGGATCTGGATGTCGCTGGCCAGGCGCACTTCGGTGGACTCGACCACCAGGTCGGACGCGGGCCGGGCCTGACAGAACAGGGTGTAGCCGTCGGCCAGTTCCTCGGGCGAGAGGATCTGCGCGGGGTACTGGCCGGCGTCGAACTCCCCGGACACCACTTTGCCCTTGCAAGTGGAGCAGGCGCCGTTGCGGCAGCTGTAGGGCAGCACGATGCCCGCGGCCAGGGCGCCGTCGAGCACGGTCTGGCCGGGCTCGACCGGGAATTGATGCTTGCTGGGTTGAATGATGACCTGGAAGCTCATGATGAAACGGATCAGGGTTGACGGCGCGCCACGCGGCGCGCCGCCCGGCCCGGCCTCAGGCCGGGAACTTGCGGATTTCCTTGACGCGGTTGGCGTCGTCCACCAGCACGACCTGCGGCTTGTGGGTGGCGGATTGCTCTTCCGACATCGGACCGTAGGTGCAGATGATCATCAGGTCGCCGACCTGCGCCCGGCGCGCGGCCGCGCCATTGAGCGAGATGATGCCGCTGCCGCGGGCCGCCTTGATGATGTAGGTATCGAAGCGTTCGCCATTGTTGATGTTGTAGAGCTCGATGCGTTCGAACTCGCGCATGCCGGCAGCGTCCAGCAGGTCTTCGTCGATGCCGCAAGAACCCTCGTAGTGGAGGTCGGCTTCGGTGACCGTGACGCGGTGCAGCTTTGCCCGCAGCATGATGCGTTGCATGATGGGAATATCCTGGTTTCGCGTGCCGGAACGCGAAGTGATGCGATAAATGTGAAAACACCCGCGGATGGCGCGCACCTGCGGGCATGCAGCCCGACGACACCCGGTTTTGCCGTCGGAAGCCGGTATTCTATAATTTTTGCCGCGACGGGACGGCCCGTTGCTGCGTCCGCCGCCACATGGCGGCATTTGCCATCGGCAACGGCGGCATTGGCCATTGCCGGCAACGCATCAATCCGGGGACGACCCCTCTCAAGTAGGAGTCGTCATGACCTGGATCATCCTTGTGCTGGCCGGCCTGTTCGAAATCGTCTGGGCCGTCGGCCTCAAATACACCCATGGCTTCACGCGCCTGATGCCGTCCCTGGTGACGGTGGGCGGCATGCTCATCAGCTTCTGGCTGCTGGCGCTGGCCATGAAGACGCTGCCGCTGGGCACCGCCTACGCGGTGTGGGTCGGCATCGGCACCGTCGGCGCCTTCGTGGCCGGCATCATCCTGTTCGGGGAATCCATCAGCTGGCTGCGCATCGCCAGCGTCACGCTGATCGTGCTGGGCCTGGTCGGCCTGAAGCTGTCGTCGGCCTGAGGGTTGGACGCCTGATTCCCACGGCCCCGGCCTCGCGCCGGGGCGCGGCGGGCTAGAAATCCAGTTCGATCTCGACCCCGTCGCCCACCTTCAGGCGCGCGCCGGCCGGCGCGTCGACAATGGCGTTCTGGCCGAACACCACGCCGATATCCAGATTGCGGTAGCCCGCCAGCGTGCGGCCGGGCTCGTCGTGCTGCACGGCGGTGCGCTGGTCGATGTCGGGAATCGAGCAGCGCGTGCACGGCTTGACGAACGCCATGCTGACCGCGCCGGTCGTGATCATGGCGGTGTGGTCTTCCTCGAAGGCCTCCCACTCGCCCTGCACCACGATGTTGGGCCGGAAACGGTCCATCGGCACCGGCGCCACGCCCTTGGCCCGCAGGCGGGCGTTCAGGTCGTCCAGCGAGGCCTGGTTCGCCACCAGCAGCGGAAAGCCGTCGGCGAAGCCGAAGAAATGATCGCCCCCGAACACGTCGGCCAGGTCGGGATGGCCGGCGGTCCACTTGTCCACCCATTCGGGCTTGGCGGGCCGCGCCGCCGCGGCATCCACCTTGTACAGGCGGCAAGGCGTCTTGAGAAAATCGGAACACCATTGCGCCGCGGCCTCGCTTTCGCGGCGCGCGTCGAGCGTGTCCTTCCAGACGCCGACCGTCTCCACGCCCGGCTGCAGGGCCGATCCATCCAGCGGCACCTCCAGGTCGGGCATGCCGGGCGCCGACAGACGCAGCGCGTCGGCGGAGAGCGCCGTGCGGATCAGCGCCATGGCGGACCACTGGCGCTGCGTCATGAACTGGCCGTCGGCCGACACCAGCATCCAGCGGCGATCGTGCGCCAGCCCGGCGCGGTCCACCGGCGATTCGGCCAGGTCGATGCCGGCGCAGGATTTGACCGGGTAGATATGCAGGCTGAGGATGCGGGCGGACATGGCGGCGGATGCGGGCGTGGCGGGGAGCCAGAGCATAGCGGATGGCCAGCGAAAAGCCCAGGCCGGGGGCCTGGGCTTGAGTGGCGTGCGAGGGACGGCGCCACACCGCCCCCGCCGTGACGCGTCAGCCGCCGACCAGCTTGAGCGTATCCAGCGGCGTCACCGCCTTGAACGCCTTGCGCGTGGCGATGTGCTCGGGACGCGGGGTCAGGCCGTACTTGGGCGGCTCCAGCGTGTTTTCCATGCTGTTGTAGACCATGAACACATTGGCGCGCGGCCACGGCGAGATGTTGCTGTTGGAGCCGTGCATGGTGTTGCAGTCGAAGAACACCACCGAGCCCGCCTTGGCGGTCATGGTGCGGATGCCGCCCTGCTCGACCAGCAGTTGCAGGCTGACCGGATCCGGCACGCCGTACTCCTGCTTCTTGAGCGACTGCTTGTAGTGGTCGTTGGGCGTTTCGCCGACGCACGAGATGAACTGTCGGTGCGACCCCGGCACCAGCATCAGCGGGCCGTTGCAGTCATTGTTCTCGGTCAGCAGCACCGAGCAGCTCAGCGCGCGCATCGACGGCATGCCGTCTTCCACGTGCCAGGTCTCGAAATCCGAGTGCCAGTAGAACTCCTTGCCCTTGAAGCCGGGCTTCATGTTGGCGCGGGACTGGTGGATGTAGACCTCGGACCCCAGGATCTGGCGCGCCACGTTGACCAGCCGCGGATCACGCACCAGGCGCGCCAGCACGGGGTTCAGCACGTGCACCATGAAAATGGAGCGCACGGCGTTGCTGCCGGGCTCGGTGATCGACTCTTCGCGGCGGATGATCGACGGGTCGCGCGTCATGCGCTCGACCTCGGCCGACAGCGCCCGCACTTCGGCGTCGGAGAACAGGTCCTCCAGCAGCAGGAAGCCATCGCGCTCGTAGCTGCCGATCTGCTCGCCGCTCAGGGCGTTGGCGTAGTTGCCTTCTTCATAGACCACCGGATCCTGGCGGGAAATGATGGCGGAACTTCGATCCGTACGGGAGGCGTACGGATCCTGCGCAGGTGAGATCATGCGAACCTCCTTGTATCAGGCCGCTTGGGCTTCGGCTTCAGGCAGGGCGTAGACGCCCTCTTTGTCGTGCACTTCCTGGCCGGTCAGCGGCGGGTTGAAGACGCAGATGACGCGCAGCGGCTCCTTGCCGCCGCACAGCCAGTGCTCGTCATGCTCGTTCAGGGCGTAGACCACGCCGGGGCCCAGCTCGTACTTCTTGCCGTCGGCAATCGTCTCGATGGAGCCGTCGCCCTCGATGCACCACACCGCTTCCAGGTGGTTCTTGTAGTGGATGTGGGTGCGGCCGCCCGGGAAGATGGTGGTCTCGTGGAAGGAAAAGCCCATCCCGTCCTTCTTGAGCAGCACGCGGCGGCTGACCCAGGTGTCGGTGCGGACTTCGTCGGCGGTGCCGATAACATCTTTGACATTGCGTACGATCATTGACGTTTTCCTCCAAATTTCAGGATGCGGGCGGACTGCCCCTCTTCGGCCAGCGCGTCGGCCACGCTCGCCTCGATCACGTCCAGGCCCTTGGACAGCAGGTCTTCCTCGATGGTCAGGGCCGGCAGCAGCTTGAGCACTTCGTCGTGCGCGCCCGAGGTCTCGATGACCACGCCGCGCTTGAAGGCGTTGGCGGCGATGCGGTTGGACAGCGCCGGGGCGGCGTTGCTGACCAAGCCCTGGATCAGGCCGCGGCCGCGCACCGACAGGCCGGCGTTGGGATAGCTGTGCACCAGGTTTTCCAGCCAGTCGCGCACCAGGCGCTCCTTGCGCTGGATCTCGGCGGTGAACGCGGTGTTGGCCCAGTAGGTTTCCAGCGCCTGGGTGGCGGTGACGAACGCCAGGTTGTTGCCGCGGAAGGTGCCGCTGTGGGCGCCGGGTTTCCAGACGTCGAGCTCGGGCTTCATCAGCACCAGCGACATCGGCAGGCCGAAGCCCGACAGCGACTTGGACAGCGTGATGATGTCAGGGCGGATGCCCGCGGCCTCGAAGCTGAAGAAGGTGCCGGTGCGGCCGCAGCCGACCTGGATGTCGTCCACGATCAGTAGCATGTCGTGGCGCTTGCAGAGCTTGTCCAGTTCCTTGAGCCAGCGTAGCGTGGCGACGTTGACGCCGCCCTCGCCCTGCACCGTCTCGACGATGACGGCGGCGGGCTTGTCCATGCCGCTGCTGGGATCTTCCAGCATGCGCTCCAGGTAGGCCATGGTGTCCACGTCCGGGCCGAAGTAGCCGTCATAGGGCATGAAGGTGGTGTTGGCCAGCGGGTAGCCGGAGGCATCGCGGAACTTCATGTTGGCGGTCACCGCCAGCGAGCCGCCGCTGACGCCGTGAAAGCCATGCGTGAAGGAAATCACATTGGGGCGCCCCTTCACCTGGCGCGCGATCTTGAGCGCCGCCTCGACCGCGTTGGTGCCGGTGGGGCCGGTGAACTGCAGGGTGTATTGCCAGTTGCGCGGCTTGAGCAGCACGCGGTCGACCGCCTCGAGGAAGCTTTTCTTGGCGCTGGTGGCCATGTCCAGGCCATGCACCACGCCGTCGGCCTGCACGTACTCGAGCAGCTTTTCCTTGAGGATGGGATTGTTGTGGCCGTAGTTCAACGTGCCGGCGCCGCTGAAGAAGTCGATGTATTCGCCACCGTCCTCATCCACCAGCGTCGATCCCCTGGCCTGGCTGAATATCACGGGAAACGACCGGATATAGCCCCGTACTTCCGACTCCATCCGGTCGAAGATTTTCAAGTCCATGTGATTAATCCTCCCTTTCATCTCATAAGTTGACAGACGGCCAGATCCCTTCCGCATGCGCGCCGGGCGCATCCGGATGCGTCAAAGCCATCCCGGTTTTCGACAGGACCGCGTTGCCGCCTACGGGGCGGGCAAGGTGAACGGGCCTATCCTCAACAACATCTCGTCGTCATGGTCCGCGCCGCCGAAAAGCTGCCGGTCGAAGAACGGCTGCTCGGAGACGTGGGCGCCCAGCTCGCCGGCGAGGCCGGCAAAGGTGCGGCGCGATGCCTGGTTGTCAGGCGCCACCGTGGTTTCAAGATGACGAACATGCGCGAGCCCCTCGCGTTGCAAGAGCGCCCGAAGCATGGCGCGGCCTAACCGTTGGCCGCGTGCGCGGGTGTGCACGGCGACCTGCCAGACGAACAACACGTCGGGCCGGTCGGCAAGCACGTAAGCGGAGATAAATCCATCGATGCGTCCTCCGGCGCTTTCGGCCAGGACGCAGGTGCCGCGGTTGTGCTCGCACAGGAGCAGGTACGCGTATAGGGAATTGAGGTCGAGTGGCGGGCACTCGGCAATGAGCTGGTGGATCGCGGCGCCGTCCTTGCGGCGGGGCTCACGCAACAGATGCGTTTTGCTGCCCGCCGCCGGCGCCACGGCACTTGAGTTCGTAGTGGTGTCGTTCAGTTCGTTTGCTCTCATACAACCAATCCTGATTCGGGAGGCGCGCCACCCGTGGGCACCTCGAGGATGGGCGACGATACGTCGCCCTGGGTTTCCGTCGCGACCCCGCTCTCTTCTTCCATGAGCGCCACGATGCGCTCGAGCGACAGGGTGATGGTGGCCTGCTCCAGCTCCGGCAACGCGTTGAGCGCGTCGGCCAGATGCTTTTGCAGCGGCGACGGCGCCTGCTGCGCGACCTCGCGGCCGGCGTCGGTGGCGGTCACGAAGACGATGCGGCGGTCTTCGCGGCCGCGCTCGCGGCGGATCAGGCCCTTGTCTTCCAGGCGGTCGAGAATGCCGACGACCGTGCTGGGGCTGACATGGATCTCGCGGCTGATCGCCGTGGCCGTCAGCGGACCGTTGGCGATGACCGTGCGCAGGCACATCAGCTGCGGCGCGGTGATGTGGCTCACGGCGGACAGCTGGCGCGAATGCAACGCGATGGATCGCGTGATCCGGCGCAGTGCCCGCAGGATGCGCAGGTCATATTGCTGCGCGGGGTCGGTTACGGTCTGTTTATTCATGACTGAATTAGTTCAGCTAAATTGATTTCTATACGAATGATATGGGTGACCTATCCCTGTGTCAAACCCGATCACCGGCCATTTTGTAATCATTTCCGCGCTATCCGCCGTCATGTCGCCAGGGGCTTCCCAGGAGGGCGGCGTCGTTACGATATGTCGGAATTGCCCTACGATTCGCAAATAAAACAACTGTTTTTCCATTCAATATAGATGTAGCATTTGTTTTATAGAAAACGACTTACCCGCTCCGCCACCGTGATCGCTCCCCTGCAAGACCACCTGCGCCATCTCAGCGCGACGTTGCCCGCCGAACTGCAGCGCGCCGCGCATTGGGTATTGGCCCATCCGGCCGAAGTGGGGCTGTGGTCGATGCGGCGCCAGGCGCAGGCGGTGGGCGTGTCGCCCGCCACCATGCTGCGGCTGGCCCGCGCCGCCGGCCATGACAGCTACGAGGCGTTCCGCGCCCCGTTCCAGCGCGCGCTGGCCGGCGGCGCCGAGGACGGCCTGCGGCAGCGCGCCGCGCGCTTGCAGGCCTCGCACGCGCGCCAGGCCGGCGGCGACGGGCACGACGCGCTCACCGACCTGCAGACCGCGGCGCTGGCCTCGATCTGCCAGGCCAATGACGCCGCCGCCTTCGACGCGGCCGTCGACGCGCTGCTGCGCGCCCGCCAGGTCGGCTTCCTGGGCACGCGCTCGGCCTTCGGCATCGCCTTCCAGATGCGCTACGCCTACCACCTCATACGCCGCAACGGCCTGTTGATCGACGGTCTGGGCGGGGCCGCGGCCGAAGACGCCGACAGCCTGCAGCCAGGCGATGCGCTGGTGGTGGTGTCGCAAGCCCCCTACCCCACGGCCACGGTGCGCCTGACCCGTCAGATCGCCGCGCGCGGCGTCACCGTGCTGGCGCTGACCGACAGCGCCGACAATCCCGTGGCGCGGACGGCCGGCCACGTGCTGCGCTTCGCCCGCGCCGACGAGCCCGGCCCGGACGCGCCGGCGCTGCGCGGCCCCGGCTCGTTCTTCCACAGCACCGCGGGCCTGCTGGGACTGGCCGAACACCTGATCGCGCGGCTGGCGGCCCGCGGCGGCGACGAGGTGCTGCAGCGCCTGGCCGAAATCGATGCCCGCCTGCAGGCGGACGGCGCCTACTGGCAGGACGCGCCGCCCAAGCGCGGCCGCGCGCCGCGATCCGAATGAATCACCCCGGTTGAATCGCCCTTTCCCCTTCCCCACGCCTTCCGCGGAGTTCCACGCCATGACCAGTACCCACGTTCTCCACCGCTCCCTGCGCAGCACGCCCCCGGTCGCGGTCCGCGGCCAGGGCGCCTGGCTCTACGACCAGGCGGGCCGCGCCTACCTGGATGGCTCCGGCGGCGCCGCGGTCTCGTGCCTGGGGCACAACCATCCGGACGTGCAGGCGGCGATGCACGCGCAGATCGACGCGCTGGCGTATGCCCACACCAGCTTCTTCACCACCGAGGTCGCCGAGCAACTGGCCGCGACGCTGGTCGCCGACGCGCCGGCCGGCACTTCGCATGCGTACTTCGTCTCGGGCGGCTCGGAGGCGATCGAGGCCACGCTGAAGATGGCGCGCCAGTACTACGTCGAGATCGGCCAGCCGCAGCGCCGCCACATCGTGGCGCGGCGCCAGAGCTATCACGGCAACACCCTGGGCGCGCTGGCGGTGGGCGGCAACGCCTGGCGCCGGGCGCAGTTCGCGCCGCTGCTGATCGACGTGGCGCACGTGTCACCCTGCTATGCCTACCGCGACCAGGCGGCTGGCGAAACCGATGAGCAATACGCCGAACGCCTGGCGCAGGAACTGGAGCAGACCTTCCAGCGCCTCGGCCCCGACAGCGTGATGGCCTTCGTCGCCGAGCCGGTGGTGGGCGCGACCTCGGGCGCGGTGACCGCGGTGCCGGGCTACTTCCGCCGCATCCGCGAGGTCTGCGACCGCCACGGCGTGCTGCTGATCGCCGACGAGGTCATGTGCGGCATGGGCCGCACCGGCACCTTGTACGCCGTCGAGCAGGAAGGCATCACGCCCGACCTGATCACCATCGCCAAGGGCCTGGGCGGCGGCTACCAGCCGATCGGCGCGGTCATGGCGCAGGAACGCATCGTGCAGGCGATGCAGCAAGGCAGCGGCTTCTTCCAGCACGGCCACACCTACCTGGGCCACGCCACCGCGTGCGCGGCCTCGCTGGCGGTGCAGCAGGTGATCAAGCGCGACAACCTGCTGGCGCGCGTGCGCGCCCAGGGCGACGGGCTGCGCCAGCGCCTGCGGCAGGCGCTGGGCGACCATCCGCACGTCGGCGATATCCGCGGCCGCGGGCTGTTCATGGGCGTGGAGCTGGTGCAGGACCGCGCCAGCAAGGCGACCTTCGACCCGGCCCTGTCGCTGCATGCGCGCATCAAGCGCGAAGCCATGGCGCGCGGCCTGATGGTCTATCCGATGGGCGGCACCATCGATGGCCGCCAGGGCGACCACGTGCTGCTGGCCCCGCCCTTCATCATCACGGACGACGAGCTGGACCAGTTGACCGACCGCCTGGCCGGCGCCATCGACGCCGCCATCGCCGACAGCGGCCGGCGCTAGCCGGCCTGCCCCGGCGACGGACGGCGCCACGCGGGCCAGGCGCCGATGGTCAGGGCGCGCAGCAGCCATTCGACCGGGCCGTAGGCGTGGCGGCGCAACCACCACGCCGACAACGGCAACTGCGCCAGGAAGATCGCCACGGCGATCACCAGCGCCGCGCCCGGCGACACGCTGCCCGTCAGGCGCAGGCCCCAGCCGGTGAAGAGGAAGGCGCACAGCGCCGATTGCATCAGGTAGTTGCTCAGGGCCATGCGGCCGGCCGGCGCCAGCGTGCGCGCCAGCGCGGCGCCCGGCCGCGTGCGCATCGCCAACAGCAAGGCCGCGGCGTACGACATGCTCAACAGCGGCGCCGTGAACAGATCCATGGCCAGGCCCGGGGTTTCCCACAACGGGGACATCGACGGCAAGGCGGTGGTCGCATAGGCGGCGGACCCGGCCAGCCCGGGCAACGCTCCCAGCGCGCACAGCAGCCACAGCGCCCGCGGCTGGCGCCACGGATCGGCCAGCGCCTGGCGCCGGCCCAGCGCATAGCCAACCAGGAACATGGCGAAGACGAACGGTCCCTGCACCAGCAGGATCACGCCCCAGATGCTGCTGGTCAGTTCGTACCAGTGGCGGGCGATGGTGCTGGCGATCGTGCCGCGATAGGCGTCGATGGCGGCCTGCGAATCGGCCGCGGAGACCACGCTGGCGGCGCGGCTCAACTCGACGGTGCCGACGGGGTCCAGCAGGCTCAACGCCGCCAGCAGGGCCCACGCCAGCGACGCCAGCCCGATCAGCCAGAGCGCGCGGCGCAAGGCGCGGCCCGGCTCCATGCGGCGGCAGGCCATCAGCGCCAACCCCAGCAAGGCATAGGTCAGCAGGATGTCGCCCTGGTAGAACAGCACCGCGTGCGCCAGCCCCAGCAGCGCCAGGCCGGCCAGGCGCCGCAGAAAACGCGGCCCGAAGGCGGCGCCGCCGCGTTCGGCCGCGCTCATCTGCAAGGTGAAGCTATAGCCGAACAGGAACGAGAACAGCAGGTAGAACTTGGTCTCGAACAGCCACGCCACCAGCCAGCGCACCGCCACGTCCCACGGTCCCGAATAGGCGGGGTCGGTGATGCCGTTGGCGTAGAACGGCGAAGCGAACACGCCGATGTTGACGACCAGGATGCCGAACAGCGCGAAGCCGCGCAGCGCGTCGACCTGGGCCAGGCGCGGCGGCGCGGCCGTGGCGGCGCCGACGAAGGCGTTTTCGGCGGCGTTCATGGCCGCGCTCCCGCCGCGCCGGGCGCGGGCGGCAGGCAGCCCTGCAACGCCGCGTCGAGCAGCCGCCCGCCGGCGGCCGCGTCGAACCGCGGATCCACCACCGACCGGCTGTAGATGCCGTCCAGCAGCAACAACAGCAGGTCGGCCATTTCCGCCACGGGCCGCGGCATGGCGTCCGGCGGCAGGCCCTGCCAGACCGCCGCCAGCAGCGCCGTCAGCGACGCCTTGCGTTCGCTTTCGTTGGCCATGACCAGCGCGTGCACCCGCGGATTGCGCACCGCCTCGGCCAGGATCTCCATGCCCAGGCGGACAAAGCCCGGATCGCGGTACTGTGCCAGGTTCTGGTCGACCCAGCCGACCAGGGCGGCGCGCGCATCACCGGCGCCGCCGCCGGCCTGGCGGTGTTCGCGCAGCGTGTCGGTGTCGGACGCGATCAGCGCCTCGATGATCTCGGCCTTGCTGGCGTAATAGTGGAACAGGTTGCCGGGGCTCATGGCCGCGCGCGCGCAGATCTGCGCGGTCGAGGTGGCATGGAAGCCGTTTTCGGCGAAGCACTCGGCGGCGGCGGCCAGGATCTGGCGGCGCCGCTCCTGCTGCCGGGCGGGGTCGATTTTGCGCATGTCGCGTGGGATTCAATTAATAGACTGATTGATCTATCTATTAAATATCGCGCCCCCGGCGTTGGTCAAGTCCAACTCCGGAAACAAAACGGCGGACCCCGCGAGGTCCGCCGTGCTTCGCGAATGCCGCCCGGACCGCGATCAGCCCAGCACCGGCGACAACAGCGGCTGCTTGGGCCGCACGTCCAGCGCCCGCCCCTTGCGCGCGCGCTTGCCGACGTACACCGCCAGCGCCGCGCCCACCAGGATGTCCTCGGTGTGCTTGTTGCGGTAGATGCCGGCCGCGCGCAGGCCGAGCGCGCCGATCGGCACGGTCTGGTCGAGCTTGTCGGCGCCATCCAGCCCCATCAGGATGGTGCCGCGTCCGCCGCCGGACAGCGACTTGAGTTCGTCCAGCCCGAACACCAGGAACTTGCCCTTCTGCGACAGCAGCGCCAGTTGCGTGGCGCCCTCGAACAGCGGCACCGGGCGCAGCAGCTCGTCGCCCGTCTCCAGCGTGATGAACTGCTTGCCGGCGCGCTGGCGGCTGGTCATGTCCGACAGCTTGGCGGCAAAGCCATAACCGCCGCGCGTGGCCAGCAGCCAGCGGCTGTCGGCCGCGGCCGCGATGGTGTGGACGATGCGGGTGCCGCTTTCCAGGTCGATCATGGTGGTGACCGGCTGGCCGTCGCCGCGCGCCGACGGCAGGCCGGACACCGGCACCGAATAGACGCGGCCGTTGTCGCCCATGGCGATCAGCGTATCGGTGGTGCGGCATTCAAATGCGCCATAGAGGTCGTCGCCCTGCTTGAAGCCGAATTGCGAGGCATCGTGGCCGTGGCCCTGACGGGCGCGCAGCCAGCCCTTCTGCGACACGACCACGGTAACCGGCTCGTCCAGCACCTTGGTTTCGAGCACGGCGCGCTCGGCGGTCTCGATCAGGGTGCGGCGGTCGTCGCCATACTGCTTGGCGTCGGCCTCGATTTCCTTGATGAGCAGGCGCTTGAGGGTGTTGGGATTGTCCAGCAGTTCCTGCAACGAGACCTGCTCCTTGCGCTTGTCCGCGAGCTCCTGCTCGATCTTGAAGCCTTCCAGGCGCGCCAGCTGGCGCAGGCGCATTTCGAGGATGTCCTCGGCCTGCCGCTCGGACAGGTTGAAACGCTCCATCAGGGCCACGCGCGGCTCGTCGGATTCGCGGATGGTCTGAATGACCTCGTCCACCTTCAGGTAGACCACCATGCGGCCTTCCAGCACGTGGATGCGGTCTATCACCTTGTCCAAACGGAACCGGGTGCGGCGCAGCACGGTGTGGGTGCGGAACGCCAGCCACTCGACCAGCACGTCGCGCAGGCCCTTCTGGCGCGGACGGCCGTCGGTGCCGATGCAGACCAGGTTGACCGAGGCGCTGCTTTCCATGCTGGTCTGCGCCAGCAGGGTGTTGACGAATTCGTCGCGGTCGACGCGCGAGGTCTTGGGCTCGAACACCAGGCGCACGGCGGCGTCCTTGCCGGATTCGTCGCGCACCGCGTCCAGCAGGTTCAGCATCACGGCCTTGGCCTGCGTCTGCTCGGGCGTCAGGCTCTTCTTGCCGCTCTTGACCTTGGGGTTGGTGATTTCCTCGATCTCTTCGAGCACCTTCTGGCACGAGGTGCCCGGCGGCAGCTCGGTGACCACCAGCTGCCACTGGCCGCGCGCCATTTCCTCGAACTGCCAGCGCGCCCGCACCTTGAGCGAGCCGCGCCCGCCCGCGTAGATCTGGGCGATGTCGGCGGCCGGCGTGATGATCTGGCCGCCGCCGGCGAAGTCCGGACCGGGGATCATGCCGAACAGCTCGGCGTCCGGCAGTTGCGGCTGCTTGATCAGCGCCACGCAGGCCTGCGCCACTTCGCGCAGGTTGTGCGGCGGGATTTCGGTGGCCATGCCGACCGCGATGCCGGACGCGCCGTTCAGCAGCATCACCGGCAGGCGCGCCGGCAGCATCTGCGGCTCCTGCTGGCTGCCGTCGTAGTTGGGCACGAAATCGACCGTGCCTTCGTCGAGCTCGTCCAGCAGCAGCTTGGCGATCGGCGTCAGGCGCGCTTCGGTGTAGCGCATGGCGGCGGCGTTGTCGCCGTCGCGCGAACCGAAGTTGCCCTGGCCGTCGATGAGCGGATAGCGCAGGGAGAAGTCCTGCGCCATGCGCACCATGGCGTCATAGGCGGCCTGGTCGCCGTGCGGGTGGTATTTGCCCAGCACGTCGCCGACGACGCGCGCGGACTTCACCGGCTTGGCGCCGGCCGCAAGCCCCATGGCCTGCATCGCGAACAGGATGCGGCGCTGCACGGGCTTCTGCCCGTCGCCGACGTCGGGCAGGGCCCGGCCCCGCACCACGGACACGGCATAGTCCAGATAGGCCTGTTCGGCATAGCGCGCCAGGGTGATGGCGGCATCGCCGCCCTCGTCGGGCGCGGCGTCGAACAAACCGTGTTGATTGCTGTCGGTCATGATGGTTTCAGGTAGATAGATTCATTGAAACGGCGTCATCGGGGAGCCGCGGCGCCCAGCAGCTGGGCATCGGCCACGTGCTCGCGCAACTGGGCGCGCACCGCGTCCAGCGTGGCGGCGTCCTGCCCGCGCTTGGGAATGATCACGCCTTGCAGCGTCCCCAGGATGACATACAGATGCTGCGGCGTTTCCTCGACCCGCCGCACGTCGTTCCAGTCGATGCGGCCGGAGGCGTCGGCGACACGGTCGTCGATGCCTCCGGCGCCGAAGACCAGCTGGTGACGCCCCAGGAACAGGCCGTCGGGCCGCTTGGCCAGCATGCGGCGCGTGTTCATGCGCACCAGCCCCGGCAGCACGAACTCGTAGGCCAGCGCCAGCAGCGCCAGGATGCCCAGGCCCACCGCCAGCCCCTCGAAGTACACCGGCAGCAGCAGGCTCCAGTTGGGGCCGTGCCCGTCCCAGGTCTGCCAGACCAGGTAGCCCAGCAGCACCACCACCATCAGCACCGCGAAGCGCAGGTGCGACAGATAGCGGCGGCGCCGCAGCTCCGGCCGCTTGTACACGTACGCCGCGAACTCGGCGTAGTCGTCGGCGGTGAGGTCGACCGCCATGGCGGCGGCCGGCGACGGGGACGCGGACGGCGTCATCAGATGTCCAGCTCCGCCAGGTTGCCCTTCTCTTCGATCCAGGCGCGGCGTTGCGAGGACTCGCCCTTGCCCATCAGCATGTCGAACATGCGGGTGGTGTCTTCAGGCGTCTGGTCGCCATAGCCCACCGGCAGCAGCCGGCGCGTGTCCGGATTCATGGTGGTTTCCCACAGCTGCTCGGGGTTCATTTCGCCCAGGCCCTTGAAGCGGCTGACCGACCAGGCGCTTTCGCGCGAGCCTTCCTTGCGCAGCTTGTCCTGCGCGGCTTCCAGCTCGCCCTCGTCCAGGCAGTAGATCTTGCGCGCCGGGCGCTTGCCCTGCGCCGGCACGTCCAGGCGGAACAGCGGCGGCTTGGCGACGTAGACGTTGCCGGCCTCGACCAGCTTGGGGAAGTGCTTGTAGAACAGCGTCAGCAGCAGCACCTGGATGTGCGAGCCGTCGACGTCGGCGTCCGACAGGATGCAGATGCGGCCGTAGCGCAGCCCCGACAGGTCGGGCGAATCGCCCGGGCCGTGCGGATCGACGCCGATGGCAACCGAGATGTCGTGGATTTCGTTGTTGGCGAACAGGCGGTCGCGATCGACCTCCCAGGAGTTCAGCACCTTGCCGCGCAGCGGCAGGATGGCCTGGAATTCCTTGTCGCGGCCCATCTTGGCCGAGCCGCCGGCCGAGTCGCCCTCGACCAGGAAGACCTCGGTGCGGGTGGCGTCGCTGGATTCGCAGTCGGTCAGCTTGCCGGGCAGCACCGCCACGCCGGAGCTCTTGCGCTTCTCGACCTTCTGGGCCGAGCGCTGGCGCGCCTGCGCCTGGCGGATGGCCAGCTCGGCCAGCTTCTTGCCGTATTCGACATTGCTGTGCAGCCACAGGTCGAGCGCGCTCTTGGAGAAACCGCCCACCAGGCGCACCGCGTCGCGGCTGTTCAGGCGCTCCTTGATCTGGCCCTGGAATTGCGGATCCAGCACCTTGGCCGACAGCACGAAGCTGGCGCGGGCGAACACGTCCTCGGGCAGCAGCTTCACGCCCTTGGGCAGCAGGCTGTGCAGTTCGGCGAAACCCTTGACCGCGCCGAACAGGCCTTCGCGCAGGCCCGATTCGTGGGTGCCGCCGGCCGGCGTCGGAATCAGGTTCACATACGACTCGCGCACGGCGTTGCCGTCCTCGGTCCAGGCCACCACCCATTGGGCGCCCTCGCCTTCGGCGAAGGTTTCATGGTCGGCGCCGGCGTATTGCTCGCCCTCGAAGAACGGCACCATCAGTTCGGCGCCGGCCAGGGCTTCGGACAGGTAGCCACGCAGGCCATCCTGGTACTGCCAGGTCTTGGTGTCGCCGGTCTTTTCGTTGACCAGCGAAACCTTCACGCCCGGCAGCAGCACGGCCTTGCTGCGCAGCAGGTGGGTCAGCTCGCCCAGCGGGATGTTGGGGCTGTCGAAGTACTTGGCGTCCGGCCAGACCCGCACGCGGGTGCCGGACTTCTTGCGGCCGCCCTGGTCGAAGGGCGCCAGCGGCTCGGCGACGTCGCCGCCCTTGAACACCAGGCGGTTGACGGCGCCATCGCGCCAGACCACGACCTCGAGCCGGGTCGCCAGCGCGTTGGTGACGGATACGCCGACGCCGTGCAGGCCGCCGGAAAAGGCATAGGCGCCGCCGCCGGCCTTGTCGAACTTGCCGCCCGCGTGCAGTCGGGTGAAGACCAGCTCGACCACGGGGGCGTTTTCTTCGGGATGCAGGCCGACGGGAATGCCGCGGCCGTCGTCCTCGACGGACACGCTGCCATCGATGTGCAGCGTGACCTGTATCTGTTTGCCGTAGCCAGCCAGGGCTTCGTCTGCGGCGTTGTCGATGACCTCCTGCACGACGTGCAGGGGGTTTTCGGTGCGGGTGTACATGCCCGGGCGCTGCCGCACGGGCTCCAGCCCCTTCAGGACGCGGATGGACGCCTCGTTGTAACGTGGAGTGGCCAAGTTATCCCCAACATCTGTGGAAAAAAACCGACATTTTACGGATAAGCCCAGATTCTGCGCGGCTCCGGGTGGGATGCGCACGACCTGACCAGCTCCGAATTCGGTAGGATGACGATAGAGACACAGCCAGCGGATCCGGGTTCAACGCCCCGGATCGCGATAACTGCGCCGCGATATCCTACACAAAAGCGGCAAGTACTGTTGTTATAAACAGTGGCATGCCTGTTGTTTTTGACAGTGGTATGCTTTAATCCATTCCACAAACAAGAACAACGGCAAGGCGTCCCTTTTTTCGCCTTTTGCTGCCGAACCCGAGAATCACCATCATGAGCGACCAAATCAAGAACGTCAGTGACGCGAGCTTCGATGCCGATGTGTTGAAGTCCGGCCAGCCGGTGCTGGTGGACTACTGGGCTGCCTGGTGCGGCCCCTGCAAGATGATCGCCCCGATCCTGGAAGAAGTCGCCACCGAATACGCCGGTCGCCTGACGATCGCCAAGCTCAACGTGGACGAGAACCAGGGCACCGCCGCCAAGTACGGCATCCGTGGCATCCCCACCCTCATGCTCTTTAAAGACGGCCAGGCTGCCGCCACCAAGGTTGGCGCGCTGTCGAAGTCGCAACTCACCGCATTCCTGGACGGCGCGTTGTAAACTGCGTGCTGTGAACGAAGGCGCCGCCCTGGGGGCGGCGCTGCTTCCATACCGCGCGAGCCCGTCCGTGGCGCGCCGCCAGAACCCTCCTTTACTCTTCCCCCAACACTCACCGCGATGCACCTCAACGAACTGAAGGCGCTGCATGTCTCGCAGCTGCTGGAAATGGCCGCTGGCCTGGAAATCGAGAACGCCAACCGCCTGCGCAAGCAGGAGCTGATGTTCGCCATCATGAAACGGCGCGCCAAGCAGGGCGAGCAGATCTTTGGCGACGGCGTGCTGGAAGTCCTGCCCGATGGCTTCGGTTTCCTGCGCTCGCCCGAGACCTCGTATCTGGCCAGCACGGACGATATCTACATCTCGCCGTCCCAGATCCGCCGCTTCAACCTGCACACCGGCGACTCGATCGAAGGCGAAGTGCGCACGCCCAAGGATGGCGAGCGTTATTTCGCGCTGGTCAAGGTGGACAAGGTCAACGGCGTGGCGCCCGAGGCGATCAAGCATCGCATCATGTTCGAGAACCTGACGCCGCTGCATCCGAACCGGACCATGCGCCTGGAACGCGACATCAAGAGCGAAGAGAACCTGACGGGCCGCATCCTCGACGTCTTCGCCCCCATCGGCATGGGCCAGCGCGGCTTGATCGTCGCCAGCCCCAAGTCCGGCAAGACGGTGATGATGCAGCACATCGCGCACGCCATCACCACCAACTACCCCGACGCGGTCATGATCGTCCTGCTGGTGGACGAGCGTCCCGAGGAAGTGACCGAAATGCAGCGCACCGTGCGCGGCGAAGTGGTCGCATCGACCTTCGATGAGCCCGCCACCCGCCACGTGCAGGTCGCCGAAATGGTCATCGAAAAGGCCAAGCGCCTGGTCGAAATGAAGAAGGACGTGGTGATCCTGCTGGACTCGATCACCCGTCTGGCCCGCGCCTACAACACCGTGGTGCCGGCTTCCGGCAAGGTGCTGACCGGCGGTGTCGACGCCAACGCCCTGCAACGTCCCAAGCGCTTCTTCGGCGCCGCGCGCAACCTCGAGGAAGGCGGTTCGCTGACCATCCTGGGCACCGCGCTGATCGAGACCGGCAGCCGCATGGACGAAGTCATCTACGAAGAATTCAAGGGCACCGGCAACTCCGAAGTGCACCTGGAACGTCGCCTGGCGGAAAAGCGCGTCTACCCGTCCATCAACCTGAACAAGTCGGGCACCCGCCGCGAAGAACTGCTGATCGCGCCGGACCTGCTGCAGAAGGTCTGGGTGCTGCGCAAGTTCATCCACGACATGGACGAAGTCCAATCCATGGAATTCATCCTGGACAAGATGCGCGCCACCAAGACCAATGCCGAATTCTTCGACATGATGAAGAAGAAGTAAGCCGTCGCCGCCCGCATGCCGGGCGCACGCATCGATTTGGCGAGGATTGCCCCACGGCGGTCCTCGCCAAATGCTTTTTGGGCCGGCATTTCCCGCCGGCCCGCCTCTGATCCTCGCCGGGTTTCGCGCCGGCCCGCATTCGATCCACGCCGGCGTTCACGGCCGGGCCGCATCCGATATCCGGGGGGATCCCCCCGGCTGGATTCAATGCAATTTGGGATCGGGGAACGGCAGCTTGTCCTGCGACATGCTGGGCTGGGCCTTCCACTTCTTGCCCTGCTTGTAGAAATCCATCTGGTTCTCGTTGACCGCGGCGCCCATCGTCACCGCCACCGTGCAGGCGACCTGCCCCGCGTGGGAGGCCTGTTCCGCGGCCACGCAGGTGCCCAGCTTGACCTCGGACGGGCGCGACAGGCCGGTGCCCGCGAGCATGTCGACGATCGCATCCGTGGCCTCGGGAATGGTGGGCAGGACCAGGTTCTGGGCCTGGGCCCAGGCGGAAACACTCATCAGTGCGAGCACCGTTGCCAGGCGGATGCGGGACTTGGCCATGCGACGACTCCATCAGTAGCGGGACTGACGAGAGATTAATGGCGCCGCCGCGTTGCTGTCTGTACGGTCTGTATCCCAATGTCAGGAAACCGAGGCCAGCCGGATCAGTGCTCGATGAACTCTTCCAGGCTGCGCGGCTTGGGCGTCTGCTTGGGCGCCGGCTTGCCCGAATCGTCGATCGGGTCGATCTTGGGATCGTCCCAGCTGCCCGTCACGGCGTATTCCATGGTCATGGCGCGCGCCAGCGGCTGCTTGAGCAGCCATTGCGTGACGAAGGCGCCCAGGCCGATCAGCGGGTTGACCGCCAGCGCCGTCACCATCGCCGCGCCGCTGGCGTCCAGGTTGGGAATCACCACCGCCTTCAGGTTCCAGCGCTCCTGCACGAGGTTCACGTCGCCCGCCAGCACGATGGCGGCGACCGGGCCGTTGATCTTGTAGCCCTCGGTCTTGAGCGAACCGTCCGCCAGCTTGATCTGCCCGCGCACGGTATCGAACGGGAAACCGTCGCGCAGCAGGTTGGTCGGATTGACGTCGAGCCGCGCCAGCCGTTGCAGCGATTGCAGCGACAGCAACTCCAGCAGGCGCGCCGTGCGCGAATTCACGTGCATGAAGCGGCCCTTGTCCAGGGTGATCTCGGCATCGCCGGTCACGTCGGCGATATTGTGGGTCCAGGGCAGATTGCGCCAGGTCACATTGGCCTTGATGCCGCCGGTGCCGCCCGACACCACGCGCTCGAAGCCGATGCGGTCCATGAAGCTGCCCACGTTCTCGAACTTGGCGGTGGCATCCACCGTCAGGCCACGGTCCGGGCCTTCGAGGCGCCAGGCGCCGGTGGCGTTCAGGGTGGCGGCGTCGTTGGTGATCGACAGCTTGTCCAGGCGCCACTGGCGGCCGCGTTCGAGGTTGGTGCCGAGCACCTGCAGCTCGCCCAGGTTCTTGCCGTACAGGCGGAATTCCTTGGCCTGCAGGTCGATCGCCGGGATGTCCGACAGGTCGTTGCCCGAGGACAGCGCCTTGTCGGCCTCGTTGGTATCGTCCGCGCCGCCCAGCGCCAGGTGCTTGAAACGCGCGGTGATCTGGCCGGCGATGGCGCCGGAGGCCTCGCGCCACGACAGCGAGCCCGCCGCCTGGCGCGATTGCAGATCGACGCGCCACTGGGCCGGGGCCGGCCGCGTGGCGTACAGGGTCAGGTCATTGAGCGTATAGCCGCTGGTGCGCAGCAAGCCGGTGGCCAGGCTGACGCGCTCGGCCGCGGGCAGCAGCGGCCGCGGCGCCGGACGGCCCTTGACGGGCGGCGGGTCGAACCCGTCGGACACCTTTTCCCAGGCATCCATGTCCAGCTCCGGCAGGCTGGCGCTCAGGCTCAGGCCGCGCTCGGGCAGGCTGGCCGGACGGTCGATGCCGAGCGCGCCGCGCGCGAAGTACGACGGCGCGGCATCGGTCGGATCGCGCTCGAACAGCGCGTTGATGTTGTCGCCCAGGCTGGCGGTCAGCCAGCGCCGGCCCTTGGCGCCGCGGTCCTGCGCCGCGCCCCATTGCAGCTTGAGCGGCCGCGCCAGCGGCGCCGCCTTGCCGACGGGGGCCGGCATGTCGATGGCCAGGCCGGTCAGGTCCGATTCCATCGACAGTTCCACCGAGCCGCCGCGCTGGTAGCCGACCTTGCCCTTGTAGGCCGTCTTGCCCGAAAAGCGTCCCATCGACGGCGTATTGCTGATCTGCGTCAGTCCGGACCCGGCCAGCACGCCCTCGAAGCGCAAGGCGTCCGTCGGCTGCGCCAGGCTGCCCGAGATCTTGACCGGGCCGCCCAGGAACTGCGCGCGGATCTCCTTGGTGCGCACGCCCTTCTCCGAAAACTCCAGGTCGCCATGCATCTGGCTGAGCAGCGGCATTTCCGGCATGAAGGTGAAGGTGTTGTCGGCGAACTGGATCTTGCCTTCGACCTGGGTGTCGTCGGTGTTCATCAGCGGCACCTTCAGCTTGAGCGGCATGCGCCAGTTGCCCGTGCCGCGCGCCTCGTCGAGCGCGCCGTCCAGCAACTGGCCCAGCGGCGAGCTGTCCGACAGCGCCAGGTAGGCCGGCACCGTCCCGCTGGTGTCGCCGTTGACCGTCAGCTCGGCGTTGTGCTCCATGTCGGGAATGGTGGCGGTGACCGCCCCCAGCGTCACCGTCTGGCCCGGCCCGGTATGAGCCACCGCCCCGCCCGGACTGTCGAGCACCAGCCCGACCTTGTCGACTCGGAAATTGCCCGACAGGTTCTCCAGCATCGGCCAGCCCTTGCGGTGCGGCCGGGCCGGCGCGTAATCGACCTTGGCGCCGGAGTAGGCGCCGGCAATGACGAATTCGCCGGTCGAGCCTTGGGCGCCGAAGGGGAATTCGTCCAGGTCGCCCTTGAGCGTGATGGAGGCCGACTCCATCTGCCCGGCCGGCAAGCCGGTCGCCAGCCATTCGCGCGCGTCCGGATTGACCTCCAGCGGCAGGTAGCGGTGGATCGCGTTCATGGCGCCGCGCACCAGCGTGCCGCGCATGTCGACGCTGCCCGCGGCGCTCTTGCCTTCCTTGCGCCACTGGCCCTGCAGGCGCACGTCGAGATCGTCGTTGACGACCCGCAGCTGGCCCACGTCGACGAACCAGTCGCGCGCGTCGGCGCCCTTGATGCGGGCATCCAGCGCAATCTCGCTGGCGCCCAGCTCGGGCTGTTCGAAGATGCCGGGCAAGGCCACGCGCAGTTGCTCGACGCGGCCATTGACCGACAGGTCCGCCGCGCCGGCGCTGCGCGCCAGCGGCACCTGCTCGCTCTGGACGAAATCGCCGGGCGTGCCCTCGATGCGGAACTGCGCGTAGCCGCCGCGCACCGCCGGGCCGTCCGACGCCGCCGCCCAGTCGACGCCGCGCGCGGCCACATCGGCGGTCAGCCTGGTGAAGGCGCCATGGTCCAGTTGCAGCCAGGCGCGGGCGCTGACGCGCCCCTTGATGGCCGGCGGCGGCATCCAGGGCGCCCAGGCCATCGGCTCGGCGTCATCCAGCGCGGCATAGACCTGCCCGCTCCAGTTGGCCGGACTGGCCGCGTTGGCGCTGAACAGGCTGCGGTTGAACTCGCCGCGCAGGTCCACCTTGCGCGCCAGCGCCGGATCGGCGTCGGCGCGCAGCACGAAACGGTGCGACAGGCTGCCGTTGCGCACCAGGAAATCGACATTGCTCAGGACCAGTTCGGGCGCGTGGCGCAGCTCGTCCTGCCAGCGGATGCAGGCGCCGTGGATCAGCAGCTCGCGCTGCGCGGTCAGCCAGCGCAGCGCCGGATGATCCAGGTCCGAACGGTGATCGCTGGCATTCAGGTCGATGCCCTGCCCCGCCACCCACAGGCGGTTGTCGGCATCGCGGCGCAAGGTCAGTTCGGGTTGCTCCAGGCGCAGCCGCAGCAGCGTGGGCGACAGCGTCAGCAGGCTGCGCCAGGCCAGCACCGCCGATACCGAGGGCAGCGTCAGCACCGGCGCGGCCTGGTCGTCATAGACCTGGACCGAGGAAAGATCCAATCGGGGATTGAGGCCCTGCCAGTCCGCCTGGATGGCGCCGATCGTGACGCGAGCGCCCAACGCCTGGCTGGCGTAGGCTTCGATCTGGGGACGCCACTGGTCCACGCGCGGCAAGACCCAATAGCGTACGCCCAGGAGCCCGATGGCCACGACGCCGTACACGGTCAACACCGCCCAGAACAGGCAGCAGAACACTTTTTTTGAAACAGACACGGATCGGTGGGCAGGAGAATAGTCTTGCGGTATCGTCCCCACTTATACCTGAAACGCGTCCATTCGTCTTCGTCCGATCGCCATGTCCACGCCCGCCCTGTTTGCCCCCGCCCTCGCCTGGTCCGGCCATCTGCGCCGCCGTCTCGACGCCCACCCGGATCTGGCCGCCTGGCTGGCGGAAGCGGTGCAACAACCGGTCACACCCGAGCGGCTGGCGCAATGGCAGGCGGAGCTGGCGGGCCCGGGCGCGCCCGACATCCTGCCGGTGGACCTGTGCCGCCAGGTGCTGCGCAAATTGCGCGAACGCGTCTTCAGCGCCCTGATCGTGCGCGACCTGGCCAGCCTGGCGCCCCTGGAGGAAGTGGTGGGCGCGATGACGGCGCTGGCCGATGCCGCGGTGGCCGCCGCCTACTGCAGCGTGGCGGCCGACCTGGCCGCGGTGCACGGCGTGCCGCGCGATCCGGCCACCGGCCTGCCCCAGGAGATGCTGATCGTCGGCATGGGCAAGCTGGGCGGCGGTGAATTGAATGTCTCGTCCGACATCGACCTGATCATGCTGTACGGCGAGGAAGGCGACACCGACGGCCCGCGCCGCATCAGCCACCACGAGTTCTATGGCCGCCTGACACGGCGCATGATGCCGGTGCTGTCCGAGGTCGACGCCAACGGCCAGGTGTTCCGGACCGACCTGCGCCTGCGGCCCGACGGCGACGCCGGCCCGCTGGCCTGGAGCCTGGACGCGCTGGAGCACTACCTGATCGGCCAGGGCCGCGAATGGGAACGCTATGCCTGGCTCAAGGCGCGCCTGATGCCGGGCCAGGCCTTCGCGGGCAGCGACAGCGCGGCCCAGGCCCGCCAGCTGGAAAGCCTGCGCGTGCCGTTCGTCTACCGCAAGTATTTCGACTTCGACGCGCTGGCCGCGCTGCGCGCGCTGCGCGAGCGCATCCGCCAGGACTGGCAGCGCCGCGCCTCGGCCCGCAACGGCATCGACAGCGCCAACAACATCAAGCTGGGCGACGGCGGCATCCGCGAGATCGAATTCGTGGTGCAGCTGGCGCAACTGATCCGCGGCGGCCGCATGCCGGCGCTGCAGCAGCGCGGACTGCTGGCGGCGCTGCACGCCGAGCAGGTCGCCGGCCTGGTGCCCGAGGACGACGCGCGCCGCCTGGAAGAGGCCTACCGCTTCCTGCGACGCACCGAACACGCGCTGCAGTACCGCGAGGACGAGCAGACCCACCTGCTGCCGGGCGACCCGGACCAGCGCGCCGCGCTGGCCGCCGCGCTGGGGCTGAGCCCGCAGGATTTCGAAAGCACGCTGGCCGCGCACCGCCAGTTCGTCTCGCGCACCTTCCGCAACGTGTTCCGCATGGTCGGCATGGACAAGGAGGACACCGCCGATGCCGGCGCCGACACGTCCGCCGACGAACCCGACGAGGAATGCGCCCTGGCCGAGCAGATCCGCCAGGCCTTCGGCGAACAGGCCGACGACCTGCTGCGCCGCACCGAAACGCTGCTGGGCAGCCACCGCGTGCGCAGCCTGCCCGAGAGCAGCCGGCGCCGCATGGAAACCCTGCTGCCGGCCGCGCTGCGCGCCGCGCGCCAGACCAGCGCGCCGCTGGACGCCGCCGTGCGCCTGTTCGACCTGATCGAGAAGATCGCCCAGCGCAGCGCCTACCTGGCGTTGCTGGCCGAATACCCTGACACCCTGGCGCGGGTCGCGCGCATGGTCGCGGCCAGCCCCTGGGCGGCCCAGTACCTGACGCAGCACCCGCTGCTGCTGGACAGCCTGATCGACTGGCGCACCCTGTTCGAGCCGCTCGATTTCGCCCAGATCGCGCGCCAGCTGTCCGCCGACCTCGACGCCTGCCGCCTGCCCGATGGCGACCCCGACATCGAGCGCCAGATGAACCTGATGCGCGACGTGCAGCGCCAGGCCAGCTTCCAGCTGCTGGCGCAGGACCTGGAAGGCGAGCTGACGGTGGAAAAGCTCGCCGACCAGTTGTCGGCCCTGGCCGACCTGCTGCTGACGGAAACCATCCGCCGCACCTGGCCGCTGGTGAACAAGGCCGCGGGCGCCACGCCGCGCTTCGCCGTCATCGCCTACGGCAAGCTGGGCGGCAAGGAGCTGGGCTACGCCTCGGACCTGGACCTGGTGTTCCTGTATGACGATCCGCGCGAGGACGCCGCCGAGGTCTACGCCAAGCTGGGCCGCCGCATGACCTCGTGGCTGTCCACCATGACCTCGTCGGGCCGCCTGTACGAAGTCGACCTGCGCCTGCGCCCGGACGGTGACGCCGGCCTGCTGGCCGTGTCGGTCGAGGCCTTCGAGCAATACCAGCAGAAGCACGCCTGGGCCTGGGAACACCAGGCCCTGACCCGCGCCCGTTACGCGTCCGGCGACGCCGGGGTCGGCCAGCGCTTCGAGCAGATCCGCGAAGCCATCCTGGTGATGTCGCGCGACACGGCCAAGCTGCGCGAGGAAGTGCTGGCGATGCGCCAGAAGATCAACGCCGGGCACCCCAACAGCACCGACCGGTTCGACCTGAAGCACGACGCCGGCGGCATGGTCGACGTCGAATTCGTGACCCAGTACCTGGTGCTGTGCCACGCCGGCACCCACCCCATGCTGGTGCGCAACCTAGGCAACATCACCCTGCTGCGCCTGGCCGGCGAGGCCGGGCTGATCGAGCCGGCGCTGGCCGCCCGGGCCGGCGACGCCTACCGCACGCTGCGGCGCGTGCAGCACCAGCTGCGCATGCAGGGCGTGGAAAAGGCCCGCGTGGCGCCCGACCAGCTGCAGGCCGAACGCGCGGCCGTGCGCGAGCTGTGGGACGCGGTGCTGGGCTGAGCCGCGGCAAGCCCTTCCGGGCGGCGCTTGCCGGCGCCCCCTGGCCAAGGCGGCAACTCAGCGTAAAATAAGGAGTTTTCCGCCTCACCGCCTGCTTTTGATCATGTCCGAACTCGTGCGTCCCAAACTCGACCTGCCCGCCGGCCGCCGCAAGGTGCTGATGCACTCGTGCTGCGCGCCCTGTTCCGGCGAGGTCATGGAAGCCATGACGGCTTCCGGCATCGACTACGCGATCTACTTCTACAACCCGAACATCCATCCGGTCAAAGAATACGAGATCCGCAAGCAGGAGAACATCCGCTTCGCCGAGCAGCACGGCATCGAGTTCATCGATGCCGACTACGACATGGACAACTGGTTCGACCGCGTCAAGGGCATGGAAGACGCCCCCGAGCGCGGCGAACGCTGCACCGCCTGCTTCGACATGCGCTTCGAGCGCACCGCCCTGTACGCTCACGAGCACGGCTTCGACACCATCACCAGCTCGCTCGGCATCTCGCGCTGGAAGGACATGAACCAGATCAACGGCTGCGGCGAGCGGGCGGCCGCGCGCTACGACGACCTGATCTACTGGACCTACAACTGGCGCAAGGGCGGCGGCTCGTCGCGCATGATCGAGATCAGCAAGCGCGAGAACTTCTACCAGCAGGAATACTGCGGCTGCGTCTATTCGCTGCGCGACACCAACCGCCATCGCCGCGCGCAAGGCCGCGAACGCATCCACATCGGCGTGAAGTTCTACGGCAAGGAAGACCTGATCAACGAGGAAAACCTCTGATCACACCGGGTCGTCCCGCCAGCCGGCGGGCGCTCCCGCATCAGGCCGATTCGCCCGGCAGGCGCCCCTGGCGCCGGTATTCCGACGGCGACACCCCATAGCGGTTGCGGAACGCGTGGCTGAAACGCGCCGCATCCGAAAACCCATGACGGAAGGCGATCTCGCCGATCTGCCGCGCGGTCTGCGCGGCGTCGGCCAGCATGTCGCGGCAGCGCTCCAGCCGCGCGCTGAGAATGAAATCGGCCGGCGTCGTGGCGGCCAGGGCGAACAGGTTGTACAGATAGCGCCGCGACACGCGCAGGGCCTCGGCCGCCGTCGCCGGCGACAGGTCCGGGTCGTGCAGGTTCTCGACCAGGTATTGCTGCACGCGGCGCAGTTGCGCCTGGCGCATTTCCACCTGGTCCTGCCCGCCTGCGCCGCCGGCCCGCTCGCTGATGTCCAGCCCCATCATCTGCATCACGGCGTTGGCCGCGTCGCGCGCCGCGCTGTCCGACAGATGGGCGTGTTCGCTCAGCGCCACCCGCAACAGGTCCATGGCCATGCGGCCGCAGCCGTGGCGCGCGCTGAAGCTGCGCGCCACCGCGTTGCGCATGGCCGGCAGCCAGGCCTCGGATTGCTTGCCCGGCACCTGCATCACCAGGAAATGGGCGTCGTCGTCGACATCGACCTCGTAGGGACGGGTGGTGTCGTAGATGCCCCACTCGCCCGGCATCAGCAAGGCGGTGCGGGCCGCCTGCCGGATCTCGCTGCGGCCATCGAGCTGCAGCGTGACCTTGTAGCCGGACGCCTCGGCGCGCTCGGCCAGCAGCCGCGTGCGGCGCACGCGCTGCGCGCCGGTGCGCATCTCGCAGACCTGCATCCAGCCCAGCGAATCCACCGCCACGCTGCTGCGAAACCGCTTCGGATCGGCGGCCGATACCTCCAGCGGCACAAAGGTGTTGCTGATGTTTTCCTTCCAGCTGGCGCAATCCAGGAACTGCTGGGGCGCGCTGCGTAACAGAGGGTGGGACATGGCGACTCCGGCGCGCGGCATGGAACAAAAGGCGGTCTTCTTTCTATCACCGAGCCCCGGGCCGGGAGTATCCGTGACAACCCCTAGGGCCTGTTCACACTACAGGGAGCCTCGCACCGCCCCCGGGCGCCGCGCGGCCTCAGGGCTTGCGGGCGCTGCCATATGAATAGTCGGACAGCGCCAGGCCCAGCGCCGCCAGCTCGCGCGCCAGGCCGTGGCGCACCGGCACCACGTCGTCGTAGCGGCGCGGCCGCGCCGCCGCCACTTCGCTCTCCGTGTAGGGCGAGAAGCCGGCCGGCAATTGCGCCGGACTGAACGTGTGCAGCAGCCAGTTCAACACATTGGCCAGTTCGGCGTTGCTCAATTGCGAATAGGCCGCGCCCGGCACCCGGATCAGGTATTCGCGGCCGGCCGGCAGATGCGTGAAGGCGCCCACCGAATTGCGGAAATCGGGAATGCCATGCGGCGTGCTGCCGCGGCCGTCGACCCGGTGGCAGCCGGCGCACTGCAGCACGTAGTCGGCGCGCGCCGCCTGCCACAGCGCGTCGGCGCCGGGCGCGGCGTTGGCCGCGGCGGCAGGAGATCGGAAGAGCGTCGTTGTAGGGAAAGAGTGTAGGCTATAGTGTAGAT
>ERZ1739169.72-NODE-72-length-31352-cov-14.714669_pt1 | contig 31352 bp, 28 predicted proteins | sample MGYA00581756_ERZ1739169 | MGnify/ENA primary metagenome ERZ1739169 (study PRJEB40789, sample SAMEA7425667) | Salamandra salamandra | biome: salamander skin | place: Germany | collected 2020-03 | study: cvxcv | reverse complement strand
GATCTACACTATAGCCTACACTCTTTCCCTACACGACGCTCTCCGATCTGTCGGGCGTCGCGAAATCGAAGATCGAGGTCAGGTCGCCGCAGACCGCGCGGCGCCACGGCGAGATGTTGGGTTCGGCGACGCCGAAGCGGCGCTCGACGAAGCGCAGCACCGAGGTGTGGTCGAACACTTCCGAGTTGACCCAGCCGCCCTTGGTCCAGGGCGACAGCACGTACATCGGCACGCGCGGGCCGAGGCCGTAGACGCCGTGCAGGTGGGCGGCCGTATCGTCCTTTTCGGTGCCGGTGACGATCTGGTGGTATTCGCCGGCGGTGTCCACCGTCGACGCGCCAGCCAACTGGCCGTCGCGGCCGCGCGAAGGCGGGGCGGGCGGCGGCATGTGGTCGAAGAAGCCGTCGTTTTCGTCGAACATCAGCAACAGGACGGTCTTGCTCCAGACCTCGGGATTGGCGGTCAGCGCGTCCAGCACCTTTGCCGTGTAGTCCGCGCCCTGCGCCGGGCTGGAGGGGCTGGGATGCTCGGAGCCGGCCTTGGTGGCGCAGATCCACGACACCTGCGGCAGCGTGCCGTCCAGCACGTCCTGGCGCAGCAGGTCCAGGCCGCGGGTGGTCAGCGCCTTGTCCTTGAGCGCGGCCAGCGAGCCGGGCAGGCCGTGGAATGCGTCGCGGTAGGCCTTGAAGCCGGCGGTCGGGTTGAGCGAGTAGTTGTCCGCCATGTCCTGGTAGATGCGCCAGCGGATGCCGGCGCGCTCCAGGCGCTCGGGATAGGTGGTCCAGGTGTAGGCGCCGGCCGGATCGCCGCCGCCCAGCTTGTTGTAGGTGTTGCCCAGCGCCGGGCCGTGGCCGCGGCCCAGGCCGTCGTTGGTGCCGCTCCAGACGAACAGGCGGTTGGTGTTGGTGCCGCCGGTGAACGAACAGTGATAGGCGTCGCACACGGTGAAGGCGCGCGCCATGGCGTACTGGAACGGCATGTCCGCTTCGGTGTAGTACGCCATTGAATGGTTCTTCTTGGCGGCCGGCCACTGGCCCATGCGGCCGGCATCCCAGGCGTCCTGGGCGTTGGACCAGGTGTGCGGCGTGCTGGCCACGCGCATGGCCTCATAGGCCTCGCGGGTGTCGAGACGGAACGGCAGCACGCTGCGCGGCGCGCCGTCGTCGGGACGGCCGTTGTACTGCGCCCAGACCGTGCGGCGCTCGAAGTCGGGACTGGCGGGTGCCGGGATCGGAAAGCGGTCGCCGAAGCCGCGCACCCCGGCGAGGCCGCCGAAGTAGTGGTCGAACGACCGGTTTTCCTGCATGAAGATGACGATGTGCTCGACGTCTTCGATCGTGCCCTTGCGGCGGTTGGCGGGAATCGCCAGCGCGCGGCGGATGGAGGCGGGCAGCAGCGCCAGGGCGCTGCCGGCGCCGGCGATCGCGGCGCCGCCGCGCAGGAACTCGCGTCGGGATTGCATGCGGGATCTTCCTTGTCATGCGGCGCCACCCGGGGCGGGCGGCGCGGTCCGCCGCGCCGCGGCCGGTGGGCTTATTGCTTGCGGGTGCTTTCGGCGTAGTCCATGTACAGCTTGTGGGCGCGGCGCGCCAGCGGACCGTATTCCAGCTTGCGGTCTTCGACGCGGTTCACGTGCACCACCTTGCCGTAGTTGCCGGACGAGAACACTTCGTCGGCGGCCTCGATGTCGGCGCGCGTCAGGCTGCGCTCCTGCACCTCGACGCCGTCGGCCTTGAGCAGCGCCAGCACGCGGCGGCGCGTGATGCCGTTCAGGAAGGTGCCGTTGTCCACCGGGGTCGAGACCACGCCGTCCTTGGCGATCCACAGATTGCTGGAGGCGAACTCGGCGACGTTGCCGGCGCCGTCCAGCATGATGGCGTTGTCGAAGCCCTTGTCCATCGCCTCGCGGATGGCGCGCTGGCCGTTGGGGTACAGGCACGAAGCCTTGGCGTCGGTCGGCGCCATGTTGGGCCACGAGCGCGCGAAGCTGGAGAAGCAGGCGGCAAAGCCCTGTTCGCCCGGCATCGGCACCTTGAAGACGTGCAGCACGAACTGGGTCTTGTCGGCGTCGGGCAGCAGGAAGCCGTCGGCGCAGAAGAACATCGGCTTGATGTAGAGCTCGCTGCCTTCGGGGAACTTGGCCACGGCCTGCAGGCACAGCGACTGGATTTCCTGCCACGAGATCTGCGGCTTCATCAGCATCTTTTCGGCCGAGCGCACCACGCGCTGGCAGTGCAGGTCGAGGTCGGGCGTCAGGCCGCGGAACGCGCGCGCGCCGTCGAAGACCATGCTGGCCATCCAGAAGGCGTGATCGGCGGGGCCGAGCAGTTTGGGGTTTTCAGGGGTCCAGTGACCGTTGTGCCAGAACAAGGCGTCCATGATGGGTTTCCTTCGGGGGTATCGGGTGGCGCGACAATGGCGCCGAAACGTCAGGATACATGAGGCGCGGACCGTCTCACTCCTTGTCGAGCGCCGCCTGCACCCGTTCGGCCGCATCGGCCGGCATCCATTGCCGCCAGACCGCGCCGTATTGCTTGAGGAAGTAGCGCGCCGCCTCCTCGGGCTCCTTGCCCTCGGTCTCCAGCCAGCCCAGCGTGGCGTCGATGGCGTCGCCAGGAATGGTGAGCTTGGCCAGGAACGCGGCCAGCTGCGGCGCCTCCTTGGCGAAGGCGCTGTTGACGCCGGTGACCACGGGGTTGGGCTTGAATTCGGTGGCCACCGGCTTGGCGCACTTGGGATCGGTCAGGCAGGTATAGGCGGTCTGGTCGAAGGCCGGCAGTTCCAGCTTGACCAGGTCGAGCGCGCCGACCAGCGCGGTGGGCGTCCAGTAGTAGAAGACGATGTCGCGCTTGCGCTTGTAGGCCGACAGGATGGCGGCCTTCTGCGCCGCGCCGGAACCGGGCGCGAACAGGCTGTAGTCGCGGTCCAGGCCCAGCGCGCGCAGCAGGTTGTCGTTCAGCGTGCCGCAGGCCCAGCCCGCGGGGCAGCCGTAGATGCGGCCGCGGCCCGGGTCCTCGGGGTCGGCGAAGACCTGCTTGAAGCGCGCGAGGTCCGCCGCCGACTTCAGGTCGGGATGGCGCTGCACGGTATAGCGCGGCACGTACCAGCCTTCGCCGGCGTCGTAGACATGGCCCAGGCCCTGCACGCGGCCGCTGGCCAGCGCCTTCTTCCAGGCCACTTCGATCTGCCCCGGCCACACTTCTGGCGTGACGTCGACATCGCCGCGCTGCAGCGCGGCCAGCATGGGCAGCGTCTCGCCGATCTCGACGCTGGTCTTGCAGCCGTAGCCGTGCTCCATCACGTAGCGCTCGATGCCGGCCAGCACCAGATTGGATTCCCAGTTCAGGCCGCTGAAGCGGACCGGGCGGTCGACTTCGCAGACCGGCTTGGCGGCGTGGGCCGCGGCCGGCGCGAGCAGGGCGGCGGACAGCGCCAGGGCGCCCGCGAGCAAAGGCTTCATGCGCATGATGGAGCACCTTTCTGATTGCGTGCCGGTCATTGTAAAGGCCCCATGCAATCGGGGCCGCGTTCAGCGGCCCCGAGGGTCAGGCAGGCGATGCGGCCGGCGGCCGCGCGCATTACGCGCGCGCCGCGCGCCGCTTCTCGATCAGCGCGCCGATCTCGCCCACGATGCCGCGGCGGAACGCCAGCACGCAGATCACGAAGATCAGGCCGATCACGATGGTGACCGATTCGCCCAGGCGCAGGAACCAGTCGACACCGGTCAGGCTGGCCATCATCTGGCCGAAGTCGCCGACCTTGTTTTCGAGCAGCACCACGATGAACGCGCCGAGGATCGGCCCGGTCAGCGTGCCGAGCCCGCCGATCAGCGTCATCAGGATCACCAGGCCCGACATCTGCCAGGTGGCGTCCGACAGCGTGGCCGACACGAACACCAGCGTCTTGGTGGCGCCCGCCAGGCCGGCGATGGCGGCCGACAGCACGAAGGCCAGCAGCTTGAAGCGGTCTACGTCATAGCCCAGCGATATCGCGCGCGGCTCGTTCTCGCGCAGCGCCTGCAGCACCTGGCCGAACGGCGAATGCACCGTGCGCCAGATGATGAAGTAGCCGATGATGAACACGCCCATCACCAGGTAGTACAGGTTCAGGTCCTTGGACAGGTCGATGATGCCCAGCAGCGTGCCGCGCGGCACGCTCTGCAGGCCGTCTTCGCCGCCGGTGAACTTGGCCTGCAGGAAGAAGAAGAACACCATCTGCGCCAGCGCCAGCGTGATCATGGCGAAGTAGATACCGCTGCGGCGGATCGCCAGCGCGCCCATCGCCAGGCCCAGCAGCGCGGCCACCGCGACGCCGAACAGCAGGCCGATCTCGGTCGGCACGCCCCACACCTTGAGCGCATGGCCGGCCGCGTAGGCGGCGCTGCCCAGGAAGGCGGCGTGGCCGAACGACAGCAGGCCGGTGAAGCCCAGCAGCAGGTTGAAGGCGCAGGCGAACAGGGCGTAGCACATGATCTTCATGGCGAAGATCGGATACACCCCGACGAAGGGAAGAATGGCCACCACGACGGCCAGGACCGCATAGCCCAGGAATTGACGATTCATTTCTCTTTTCCGAACAGCCCGGCCGGGCGGAGCAACAGGACAATGGCCATGATGATGAAGACGACCGTGCTGGACGCCTCGGGCCAGAACACCTTGGTCAGGCCCTCGATCACGCCCAGGCCCAATCCGGTGACGATGGCGCCCATGATGGACCCCATGCCGCCGATCACGACCACCGCGAACACCACGATGATGAGGTTGGAGCCCATCAGCGGCGAGATCTGCAGCACCGGCGCGGCCAGCACGCCGGCAAAGCCGGCCAGCGCCACGCCGAAGCCGTAGGTCAGCGTGATCATGCGGGGCACGTTGACGCCGAAGGCCTCGACCAGCCGCGGGTTCTCGGTGCCGGCGCGCAGCAGCGCGCCCAGGCGGGTGCGCTCGATCACGAACCAGGTCGCCAGGCACACCACCACCGACGCCGCCACCACCCAGCCGCGGTAGTTCGGCAGCACCATGAAGCCCAGATTGGTGGCGCCGCGCAGCGCCTCGGGCGTGGGATAGGGCTGGCCCGACACGCCGTAGAAGCTGCGGAACAGGCCTTCGATCAGCAGCGTCAGTCCGAAGGTCAGCAGCAGGCCGTAGAGGTGATCGAGCTTGTACAGGTGTTTGAGCAGCAACTTTTCAATGAGGATGCCGAACAGCCCGACGACCAGCGGCGCCAGGATCAGCATGACCCAGTAATTCAACCCCAGGTACGACAGCCCCATCCAGGCGACGAAGGCGCCCAGCATGTAAAGCGCGCCGTGCGCGAAGTTGATGACGTTCAGCAGTCCGAAGATAACCGCCAGGCCGAGCGACAGCATGGCATAGAACGAACCGTTGACCAGTCCCAGCAGCAACTGGCCGAACAAGGCCTGTATGGGGATGCCGAAAATATCAGTCATCTTGTGAAAATCCTGCGCGTACGAAGGGAAGCGGGCAAATTCAAGATGCGACCTGGCCGCGCGGGCCAGATCGCATCAAGGGGTCGCATCGACGGGAATTACTTCTTGACCAGCTTGCAGGTCGACTCGGACAGCTTGGTGTAGACCTCGTCGCCCGGCAGCGTGGCGACGACCTTGTAGTAGTCCCACGGCGCCTTCGATTCGGCCGGCGTCTTCACCTGCATCAGGTACATGTCATGGATCATGCGGCCGTCTTCGCGCACGTAGCCGCCCTGGGTGAAGAAGTCGTTGATCTTGTTCGACTTCATCCACTTCATGAGGGTGTCGGCGTCGTCGGTGCCGGTGGCCTTCACGCCGTTCAGGTAGAACGTGACCGACGAGTAGTCGCCGGCCTGCAGCATGGAGGGCTTGCGGCCGACCTTGGCCTCGAACTTCTTGGCCCAGGCGCGCGAGGCGTCGGATTGATCCCAGTACCAGCCGTCGGTCAGGTACATGCCCTGGGTGGCTTCCAGGCCGAGCGAGTGCACGTCGTTGATGAACACCAGCAGGCCGGCCATCTTCATCGTCTTGGTGACGCCGAATTCATTGGCGGCCTTGATCGAGTTGATGGTGTCGCCGCCCGCGTTGGCCAGGCCCAGGATCTGCGCCTTGGACGACTGCGCCTGCAGCAGGAACGAGGAGAAGTCGGAGGCGCCCAGCGGTGCGCGCACCTGGCCCTTGACCTCGCCGCCGGCGGCCTTGACCACCGCCATCGTGTCGCGCTCGAGCGCGTGGCCGAAGGCGTAGTCCGCCGTCAGGAAGAACCAGCTCTTGCCGCCGTCCTTCACCACCGCCGAACCGGTGCCGCGCGCCAGCGCCACGGTGTCGTAGGCGTAGTGCACGGTGTAGGGCGAACATTGGGCGTTGGTCAGGTCGGAAGCGCCCGCGCCGATGGCGATGAAGGGCTTCTTCTTTTCCGCCGCGACGGCGGCCATCGCCAGGCTGGTGGCCGAGTTGGTGCCGCCGATGATGACGTCGACCTTCTGCTGGTCGAACCATTCACGGGCGCGCGCCGAGGCCACGTCGGCCTTGTTCTGGTGGTCGGCCGACAGCACTTCGATCTTCTTGCCGTTGACGTTGCCGCCGAAGTCCTCGATCGCCATGCGGATCGCTTCCAGGCCGGCCTTGCCGTCGATGTCGGAATACACGCCCGACATGTCGGTGATGAAGCCGATGCGGATGACATCGTCGGAGATGCCTTGTGCCAGGGCGGGTGCCCCGGCAAATCCCAGGCCCGCCATGGCCAGTGCAGCAGTGATGGTGTGCAGCTTCATGGGATGACTCCTCTTCCCTTTGGTATATGGGATGCCGGGAAACCGGCGGGTGACAGGTTGTCTTAGACGCCCAGCAGTTCGTTGAGCGTGTCCTGTTTTTCTGAAAGTTCCGACGCTTCGAAGTGCTCGACGATCTGGCCGTGCTCCATGACGTAGAAGCGATCGGCCAGCGGCGCGGCGAAGCGGAAATTCTGTTCCACCATGACGATGGTGTAGCCGCGCTGCTTGAGCGCGGTGATCATGCGGGCCAGCGCCTGCACGATGACGGGCGCCAGGCCCTCCGAGATTTCGTCCAGCAGCAGCAGGTTGGCGCCGGTGCGCAGGATGCGCGCCACCGCCAGCATCTGCTGCTCGCCGCCCGACAGGCGCGTGCCGGGCGAATGCCGGCGTTCGAGCAGGTTGGGGAACATGTCGTAGATCTCGGCCAGCGACATGCCGCCGCCGAGCGAGCCGACCACGGGGGGCAGCAGCAGGTTCTCTTCGCACGACAGGCTGGCGAAGATGCCGCGTTCCTCGGGGCAGTAGCCCACGCCCAGGTGGGCGATCTTGTAGGTGGGCAGGTCGATGGCCTCGGTGCCATGGATGCGCACCGAGCCCTTGCGTGAGCCGGTCAGGCCGAGGATGGCGCGCAGCGTGGTGGTGCGGCCGGCGCCGTTGCGGCCCAGCAGCGTGACGACCTCGCCTTGCCCCACGCGCATATCCACGCCATGCAGGATATGCGATTCCCCGTACCAGGCCTGCAGGCCCGAGATTTCCAGTGCCGGGGTGCTCATGCGTGTGCTCCTTGCAGTTCGCCGTCGGTGGTGCCCATGTAGGCTTGCATCACGGCGGGATGGCGGGACACTTCGGCGTAGGAACCCTCCGCCAGCACGGCGCCGCGCGCCAGCACGGTGATGGTGTTGGCGATGGAGGACACGACGTTCATGTTGTGCTCGACCATCAGGATGGTGCGGCCGGCGCTGACGCGCTTGATCAGCTGCGTGACGCGGTCCACGTCTTCGTGGCCCATGCCTTGCGTCGGCTCGTCCAGCAGCATCAGCTCGGGCTCCATCGCCAGCGTGGTGGCGATCTCGAGCGCGCGCTTGCGGCCGTACGGCAGGTTCACGGTGGTCTCGTCGGCGAACGCGCCCAGGTCGACCTGGTCCAGCAGCGCTCGGGCCGGCTTGTCGAGCGCGGCCAGGCGCTTGTCGCTGCGCCAGAAGTGGAACGACAGCCCGGTCTTGCGCTGCAGGCCGATGCGCACGTTCTCAAGCACGGTCAGGTGAGGGAACACCGCCGAGATCTGGAACGAACGGATCACCCCGCGCCGCGCGATCTGCGCCGGGCGCTCGCCGGTGATGTCGATGCCGTTGAACTTGATGCTCCCCGAGGTGGGGGAGAGAAACTTGGTCAGCAGGTTGAAGCATGTCGTCTTGCCCGCGCCATTCGGCCCGATCAAGGCATGAATCTCGCCCCGCTTGATACGCAAATCGACCCCATTGACCGCGACAAAACCGCGGAATTCCTTGGTGAGGCCTTTTGTCTCCAGGATCGTGTCGTCCATGTCCGCTGCACCGGCGTTGTATTTATATGGACCCTGCCCGGCGTTATGCGCTGAGCCCCCGCGGGGTAAAGAAAAGCATGGAAACGCCACGGTTTTCTATAAGAGTTGCCGGCGAGTATGCGCACCTCTGAATCAAAATTCCATGAGGGTTTGTCATAGGTTTTGCGGTGCGGAAAGGTGAATTGTCGGATCGTGGACAATTCGCATTGGCATTGGGTGAAAACCCGATGCGACCTCGCAATGCATTGCAGCAAATTCGTATTGATCGTCATCAATTCGTCATCGCCGCATGCATCGGGGAAAACCCGGTTTTCGCCGATGCCCGATGTATTACCGCGCGGATATCGCGTGGCGCGCCAGCCGCTTCAGGCTGGCGTCTTGTCCTTGTATTCGCACAGGTCGGAAATACCGCATTGCGGGCATTTCGGTTTGCGCGCCACGCACACGTAGCGGCCCTGCAGAATCAACCAGTGGTGCGCGTCCTGCATATATTCGCGCGGCACGAATTTCTCGAGCTTGAGCTCGACTTCCAGCACGTTCTTGCCCGGCGCGATGCCGGTGCGGTTGGAGACGCGGAAGATATGCGTGTCGACCGCCATGGTGGGCTGGCCGAAGGCGGTGTTCAGCACCACATTGGCGGTCTTGCGGCCGACGCCCGGCAGCGCTTCCAGCGCTTCGCGCGTCTGCGGCACTTCGCCGCCGTGCTGCTCGATCAGCAGGCGGCAGGTGGCGATCGCGTTCTTGGCCTTGGTGCGGAACAGGCCGATGGTCTTGATGTAGTCGGACAGGCCTTCCTCGCCCAGCGCCAGCAGCGCCTGCGGCGTGCCGTATCGCGGAAAGAACTTGCGGGTGGCGATGTTGACCGATTTGTCGGTGGCCTGTGCCGACAGCAGCACCGCGATCAGCAGCTGGAACGGCGTGTCGTATTCGAGCTCGGTGGTCGGATGCGGATTGGCCGCCTGCAGGCGGGCGAAGATCTCTCGGCGTTTGGCGGCGTTCATGGGCGCGGGGTGTTGCGGCGGGCGCGGGCGCGGGCCAGCGCGGATTCGATGGCGGCGCGCTTGCGGTCGTCCTGCTGCGCGTCGTCGGTGGCGGGGGCGGCGGGCGTGGCCGCCGCCGCGGGTTCGGGCGCCATCAGGCGCGCGTTGTCGGCGGCCAGGCGCTCCATGCGCGCCTGGTGGCGGCGATGGCGCTGGCGGCCGGCGGCGGCGTCCTCGGCGCTCCAGGCGCGGCCGGCGGGCACCATCTGGATGCAGTCCACCGGACAGGGCGCCACGCACAGGTCGCAACCGGTGCACCAGTCGGCCAGCACGGTGTGCATGTGCTTGTTGGCGCCGACGATGGCGTCGACCGGACAGGCCTGGATGCACAGCGTACAGCCGATGCAGTGCGCCTCGTCGATGCGCGCCACCAGCAGCGGGCCGGGCTCGCCGCGGCTCAGGTCGAGCGGCAGCGCGGGCGTCTGCAGCAGGGCGGCGAGCGCGGCGATGCCTTCGTCGCCGCCCGGGGGGCAGCGGTTGATGGGCGCATCGCCGGCGGCGATGGCGTCGGCATAGGGCCGGCAGCCGTCATAGCCGCACTTGGTGCACTGTGTCTGGGGCAGCAGGGCGTCGACGCGGTCGGCGAGTGAACGACAGGACATGGCGAACAGTGAAAAGCGTAAGGCGCCGCGCGGGCGCGAAACCGGGCGTGGCCGCGCGGGCGGGAAAACAGGCAATGCCCGTCGGGCATCAAAACAAACGGGGCCTTTCAGGCCCCGTGGACTACGGTTCGGCAAGGACGGATCGTCCTAGGCCGACTGCCGGATGAATTCCGCGATTTTAGGACAGATCATTTCGCGCCAGCGGCGGCCCGAGAAAATCCCGTAGTGGCCGCAGTTGGGAGCGGTGTAGTGCATCTTGCGGTCGGCCGGGATGTTCTTGCACAGCTTGATGGCCGCGCGCGTCTGGCCCTGGCCGGAAATGTCGTCCAGCTCGCCTTCGATGGTGAACAGCGCCACCTTCTTGATGTCGGCCGGGCGCACCAGCTGGCCGTCGACTTCCCAGGTGCCGTTGGGCAGCGCGAATTCCTGGAACACCATGCGGATGGTGTCCAGGTAGAACTCGGCCGGCATGTCCAGCACGGCGTTGTATTCGTCGTAGAAGCGGCGGTGGGCCTCGGCGTCGCTGTCGTCGCCGCGCAGCAGGTCCAGGTAGAAGTCGTAGTGCGACTTCATGTGGCGGTCGGGATTCATGGCCATGAAGCCGGCGTGCTGCAGGAAGCCCGGGTAGACCTTGCGGCCCGACCCCGGATAGCGCGGCGGCACCGGGTGGATGACCTGGTTCTCGAACCACGAATAGGGCTTGGTGGTGGCCAGGCGGTTCACTTGCGTGGGCGACTGGCGCGGATCGATCGGGCCGCCCATCATGACCATGCTGCGCGGCTGGCAGGGATCGTTGGCCGAGGCCATCAGCGACACGGCGGCCAGCACCGGCACGGTGGGCTGGCAGACCGAGATCACGTGCACGTCCGGCCCCAGGTGGCGGATGAAATCCTGCACGTAGCGCACGTAGTCGTTCAGGTGGAACGGGCCGGCCGACAGCGGCACCATGCGCGCGTCGATCCAGTCGGTGACGTAGACGTCATGGCCGGGCAGCAGGGCGCGCACGGTGTCGCGCAGCAGCGTGGCGTGGTGGCCGGACAGCGGCGCCACCAGCAGCACCTTGGGATCGTCCTGCGGGGTCTGGCGCACGTCGCGGTGGAAGTGCACCAGGCGGCAGAAGGGCTTGTCCAGCACGACCGATTCGGTGACCCGCACCGACTTGCCGTTGATGTCCGTGGCCGGCAGGTTCCAGGCGGGTTTCTGGTATTCCTTGCCGATGCGCGTCATCAGCTCGTATCCCGCGGCCATCTGGCGCGAGATCGGAGTGTAGGCGAGGGGGCTATAGGGGCTGGAGAACAGCTGGGAACCGGCATCCGTGAAAGCAGCGAACGGAGTCAGGAAGGCGCGCTGCATTTCGTGCAATTGGTACAGCATTTGGGGAAGTCCTTCTGGGTCGTGCGTGTGCCCCGATTATTGCGCCGGGGAGTAACGGTATTTCCAATTTGTCTGACGAAAGCGCCCGAAAACCGGATTTTGTGTTGCGAAAATGCGACCCGTCATCCCTTGCGCACCAGTTTAGGGCGGAATCCAGGGGCGCCGGCGGCATAAAAAGGGGGATTTCCGTCCTAGGCCGGACGGGCCAGGGGCCGATCCGACAGGGGCGGGGACTCACCAGTAGTTTTCCACCGCGAGGTTGCCGGGGATGCCGCGGCGGCCCGGCTTGAAGCCGCGTTCGCCCAGCAACTTGCGGGCATCGGCCAGCATGTCCGGATTGCCGCAAAGCATGATCTTCGCTTGCTCCGGGTCCAGCGGCAGGCCCGCCAGGCGTTCCAGTCCGCCGTCGGCGATCAGGGTGGTCAGGCGCGCCTGCGGCATGCCGGGCAGCGCCTCTCGGGTGGCGATGGGCAGGTAGATCAGCTTGTCCGGTTCGGCCGCGAACAGCTCGCTCAGGGACGGATCATTGCGCCAGCCTTCGATTTCCTCGCGGTAGGCCAGCTCCGCCGCGGTGCGCACGCCGTGCACCAGCACGATGCGGCGATAGGCGCGCCAGACGGCCGGATCGCGCAGGATCGACAGGTAGGCCGACAGGCCGGTGCCGGAGGCCAGCAGCCAGAGGTCGCCGCCGGGCGCGAAGCGCTCCAGCGTCAGGAAGCCGTAGGGCGCTTTTTCGACATAGAGCGCGTCGCCCGGCTGCAGCCGCGCCATGCGCGGGCTGAACAGGCCCTCGGGCACCACGATGGAATAGAACTCCAGCCAGGGCTGGTGCGGGGCCGACACCATCGAGTAGGCGCGCCACAGGGTGGGCGGGCCGGCGGGATCCTCGGCGCCGGGCAGACCGACCCGGGCGAACTGGCCCGGCTGGAAGGCATACGCGTCGTCGCGCGTGACGCGCACCGAGAACAGCTTGTCGGGCACCCAGGTATGGACGTGGGTAACGGTCTGGCGCGTGTATTTGGAATCGTCGGTCATCGGGGCATCGCGCGTCGCGAGGCCTGGGCGGCCCCGCGCTCGCGGATTATTTTTCCAGGTATTGCAGCTTGTCCTGCTTGCCGTTCCATTCGTCGGCGTCGGGCAGCGGCTTCTTGGCGCGGCTGATGCTGGCGAACTCGGGCGAGAGCTCGGCGTTCAGGGCGATGAAGTTGAGCTGGTCCTGCGGCACGTCTTCCTCGGCGTAGATGGCGTTGGCCGGGCATTCGGGGATGCACACGGCACAGTCGATGCACTCGTCGGGGTCGATCACCAGGAAGTTCGGACCCTCACGAAAACAGTCCACCGGGCATACGTCGACGCAATCGGTGTACTTGCACTTGATACAGTTTTCGGTGACTACGTGGGTCATTCTCAGGAACTCCGGGCAGGCGGCATTTGTGTCTTGTTGGGCGGATTTTACCCAATGCGGCGCCAAACCGCCGCCAATACCCGTGTTGACATCGTGGCGCATTGGGGTATTGCGGGGTCCCGCTGTGCTATGGTGTCGCGAAACGATACGCGTAATCATGATAATCACCTCGCTGCTCGACACCGACCTGTACAAATTCAGCATGATGCAGGTGGTGCTGCATCAGTTTCCCGCTGCCCAGGTCGAGTACCGTTACAAGTGCCGCACGCGCGGGGTCAACCTGCGTCCCTACCTGGATGAAATCCGCGAAGAAGTGCACCAGCTGTGCCAGCTGCGCTTCACCGAGGACGAACTTAAATATCTGGGTGGCTTGCGTTTCATCAAAAGCGACTTCGTCGATTTCCTCGAACTGTTCCATCTGCCCGAGCGCTGCATCAGCATCGAAGAGGGCGAGGGGCCGGGCGAGATCAGCATCGAGGTCAAGGGCCCCTGGCTGCACACCATCCTCTTCGAGATCCCGGTGCTGGCCATCGTCAACGAGGTCTACTTCCGCAACACGCGCAAGAACCCGGACTGGGCCGAGGGCCGCAAGCGCCTGCAATCCAAGATGCACCTGGTGCTGGACGACCCGGCGCTGGCCGATTTCCGCGTGGCCGAATACGGCACCCGGCGCCGTTTCTCCAAGGTCTGGCACGAAGAGATCGTCTCGACCATGAAGGCTCAGATGGGTCCGCACTTCGCCGGCACCAGCAACGTGCTGCTGGCCAAGCAGCACGAGGTGCTGCCGCTGGGCACCATGGGCCACGAATACCTGCAGGCCTGCCAGGCGCTGGGTCCGCGGCTGCGCGATTCGCAGGTGTTCGCGCTGGAGGTGTGGGCCAAGGAATACCGCGGCGACCTCGGCATCGCGCTGTCGGACGTCTATGGCATGGACGCCTTCCTGCGCGACTTCGACATGTATTTCTGCAAGCTGTTCGACGGCGCGCGGCACGACTCGGGCGATCCCTTCGTCTGGGGCGAGCGGCTGCTCGAGCACTACCGCAAGAACCGCGTCGACCCGCGCGCCAAGACGCTGGTGTTCTCGGATTCGCTGACCTTCCCGCGCGCCATCGAACTGGCGCGCCAGTTCGCCGGGCGCTGCAAGGTCTCGTTCGGCATCGGCACCAACCTGACCAACGACCTGGGCCACGAACCGCTGCAGATCGTCATGAAGATGGTCCGCTGCAACGGCCAGCCGGTGGCCAAGGTGTCCGACGCGCCCGAGAAGACCATGTGCGACGATCCGGCCTACCTGGCCTATCTGCGCCAGGTGTTCCAGCTGCCGCCCGCCTAGCGGGGCCCGGCCCGGGCAGGGTAAAGTTCGCCATTCTTCGCATTGTTCAACCCGCAACTCGTCATTAGGGGAATATTCATGAGCAGCATCAAGCGCTTCCACGTCGCCAAGCGCCTGTCGGACATGGCCGTCTACAACGGCGTCGCGTACCTGGCGGGCCAGGTGCCGGACGATTCCACGCTGGACATCACCGGCCAGACCGAGCAAGTGCTCGCCACCATCGATCGCCTGCTGGCCGAAGCCGGCACCGACAAGACCAAGATCCTGATGGCCCAGATCTACGTGGCCAACATGAAGGAATTCGACGGCATGAACAAGGCCTGGGACGCCTGGGTCGCCGACGGCAACTCGCCCCCGCGCGCCACCGTCGAGGCCCGCCTGGCCAACCCCGACTTCAAGGTCGAGATCGTCGTCACCGCCGCCATCGCCTGATCGGTGCGGACGCACGATGAAAAGCCCTCCGGCAGGCCGGAGGGCTTTTTTTATTCCTGGACGCCTCGCGTGGCGTCACCCCGCCGTCAGCAGCAGGCCCGCGAGCAGGCCGCCGGCTTCCTCGCAGCGCGCCAGCTCGGCCGGCGCGACGGTCTTGGGGGCGGCGATCTGTTGCGGCGTCTGTGCGCCCAGGTTGACGATCAGCGGCGGAGCCACGGCCCGCAGGCGCCAGCCGGTGCAGATGCGCTCCACCTGGCGCGCCGCGCCGGCGCCATCGCTGCCGGCGCTGACCAGGCAGGCGTAGGGGCGGCCGGCGATGCGGTCCAGCGCGCCGTAGTAGCAGCGGTCGAAGAATTCCTTCATTTCGCCGCTCAGGCTGGCCAGGTTCTCCGGCGCGCAGAACAGCAAGCCGTCGCTGGCCAGCACCTCGTCCACCCCGGCATCCGCGGCGCGGCGCAGCGTCACCGCCAGCTCGTCCGGCTGTTCCAGCAGCGCCGCCGCCGCGGCCGCGCCCCGGGCGGCGGCCTCGGCCATCTGGCGGGCCGCGCCGGTGCGGGAGTGCCACACGATCAGCAGCCGTTTCATGCGTAGCGCGCCAGGGGGTCCTGGCGGTAATAGGCGCGCAGCAGGCCGAACCATTCCGGCAGCGCCTCGGCCATCGGGTGGGGATCGACGAAGAAGTGCTCGGAACTGACGGCGAAGAACTCGGCCTCGTCGGTGGCGGCGTAAGGGTCGAGCGGCAAGCGGCCGTACCAGGCGTCGGCCTCGGCGCTTTCCGGATCCACGTCGTGCGGAATGGCGGCCTCCACCGCGTCCACCGCGGCGATGAAGCGGTCCAGGCTGTCGTCCAGGACGCGGCGCCAGTCGCGCGGCTTGAGATCGCCGTGCGCCGCCAGCGACGGCATGCCGTCGGCAAAGCCGGATTGCAGGTCGAGCTTGTGCGCGAACTCGTGGATCACCACGTTGAAGCCGCCTTCGGACAGTTGCGTGTCCTCCCAGGACAGCACCAGCGGGCCGCCGTCCCAGGCCTCGCCGGCGGCATCCTCCAGGTATTCGTGCATCACGCCGTCCTCGTCCATCTGCTTGCGCGGGATGCGGAATCCGGCCGGATACACGATGATTTCGTCCCAGCCCTCGTACAGCGTGGGCGTCAGGTTCAGGATCGGCAGGCTGGCCTGGGCGGCGATCGACAGCCGCATGAAGTCGGTGACCTCCAGGCCCTGGGCGCCATTGATCGTCTTGCTGGCCAGCAGCCAGGCCGAGCGCGCCAGCAACTGCGCGGATTCATCGGCGTCCAGCGCCGCCAGGAAGGGGTGGGCGTCCAGCACCTGCCGCCAGAGTTCGGGCGCGATCCGGGCCTGCATCTGCGCCACCTCGGCGGCGCGCGCACCCCGGCCCTTGAGCCAGCGCAACATAAGCTTGGGTTCCTTGTATATGTGCCTGGCGTTCGCCAGGGTTTTCAGCGTTGATTCCTAGTGTAGAGTGTCGGAATCCTCCATTACCGTAGCCGCAATACATCCCGCGATGTCCGCCCCGCCCGTTCCTGATGCGCCTTCGCCTTTCGACGCTTCCTGGCGACAGGAGGCGGGGGCGGGGCTCGACGCCGATGGCCTTGCGCTTATCGACCAGGCGGTGGCCTGGTCGGTTCCCCGCTTCGAGGGCCAGCAGGCCCTGACGGGCGAACCGCTGGCCTCGCACGGCGCCGGCGTGGTGCGGATCCTGGCGGGCCTGCATACCGATGCGGCCACGCGCGCCGCGGCCCTGCTCGCGGCCTTGCCGACCGACCTGACCGTGCCGGCGCCCGCGCTGCGCAACGACCCGGTCGCCACGGCCTTCGGCGCCGAGGTTGCGCGCCTGGTCCAGGGCACCCGGGCCCTGCTGCGGCTGGGCGTGGTGGCGCGGCAGGCCAGCGACGCGGTGGCGGAAACCGGCTCGCAGAAGGAAATGCAGCGCAAGATGCTGCTGGCCATGGCGGCCGACCTGCGCATCGTCCTAATGCGCCTGGCCTCGCGCCTGCGGACCCTGCGCTGGCACGCCGAAAGCAAGACTCCCTGTTCGACCGATTTCGCCCGCGAGACCCTCGACCTGTACGCGCCGCTGGCCAACCGCCTGGGCATCTGGCAGATCAAGTGGGAAATGGAAGACCTGGCGTTCCGCTTCCTGGAGCCCGACCGCTACAAGCAGATCGCCCGCCTGCTCGAGGAAAAGCGGGTCGAGCGCGAAGCCTTCATCGCCGGCGCCATCGAGCGCCTGCAGACGGCGCTGGCCAAACATGGCATCGACGCCGAGGTCAGCGGCCGGCCCAAGCACATCTACAGCATCTGGAACAAGATGCGGGTCAAGCGCCTGGACTTCTCCCAGATGTACGACCTGCGCGCGCTGCGCATCATCGTCGACGACGTGCGCGCCTGCTACACGGCGCTGGGCATGGTCCACGAGATGTGGACGCCGCTGTCCGACGAGTTCGACGATTACATCTCGCGGCCCAAGCCCAACGGCTACCGCTCGCTGCATACGGTGGTGGCCGACGACGACGGCCGCCCGTTCGAGGTGCAGATCCGCACCCGCGAGATGCACCAGTTCGCCGAGTACGGCATGGCCGCGCACTGGCGCTACAAGGAGGCCGGCGCCAAGGGCGGGCAGGTGGCCGCCTCCAGCGAATACGACCGGCAACTGGCCTGGATGCGCCAACTGCTGGCCTGGAACAGCGACGTCGAGGCGGGCGATGCGCCCGCCGCCGACACGCCCGAGACGGCAAAGCCGGCCGCCGCCAGGTCCGGCCCGGGCAAGAGCCGCCACGCCGCCGCCGCGCCCGCGCCGACGGACGAGCGCATCTACGTGCTGACGCCGCAGGCGCGCGTGATCGAGTTGCCGGCCGGCGCCACGCCGGTCGACTTCGCCTATCACCTGCACACCGACCTGGGCCACCGCTGCCGCGGCGCCCGCGTCGACGGCCAGATGGTGCCGTTGCAGACGCGCCTGGCCACCGGCCAGACGGTCGAGATCATCTCGGCCAAGTCGGGCGGCCCGTCGCGCGACTGGCTCAACCCGCAGCTCGGTTTCCTGGCCAGCCCGCGGGCCCGCGCCAAGGTGCGCATGTGGTTCAACGCCATCGAACTGCAGCAGCGCATCACGCAAGGCCAGGCGCTGGTCGAAAAGGAATTGCAGCGGCTCGGCAAGACCGCCGTCAATCTCGAACAGCTGGCGCAGAACCTCGGCTTTGCCCGCGCCGACGACCTTTATGTCGCCGCGGCCAAGGAAGAATTCAGCCTGCGGCAGATCGATGCCGTGTTCCAGCAGCCGGGGCCGGCCGTCGAGCCGCAGCCGGCGGCGCTGCGCCACGCCAGCGCCGGCAGCGCCGAGAAGAGCGGCAAGAGCGGGGTGCTGGTGGTGGGGGTGGGCTCGCTGCTGACGCAGCTGGCGCGCTGCTGCCGTCCGGCGCCGCCCGATGCCATCGCCGGTTTCGTGACGCGCGGGCGCGGCGTGTCGATCCACCGCAGCGACTGCCACAGCTACCTGGCGCTGGCCGCGCGCGAACCCGAGCGGGTGATCGAGGTGGCCTGGGGCGAGACCCCGGCCGACACGTTCTACCCGGTCGACATCAGCGTGCGCGCGCACGACCGTTCCGGCCTGCTGCGCGATCTGTCCGAAGTGTTCGCGCGCCTGCGCCTGAACGTGGTGGGCGTGAACACGCAGAGCCGGCAGTCGCTGGCCCACATGGTGTTCACGGTGGAAGTGCGCGGCGGCGAATCGCTGGCCCGCGCGCTCGATGCGCTGGCCGAGGTGCCGGGCGTGTCGTCGGCGGCGCGCCGCTAGCCCGGCGCGGCATCCTGGAGGGAGAGGTCCCAAGGCAGGCCATCCGGGATGGAGCCCGGATGCAGGCCGCGCGGGACAGAATGCGGAAGCGGCTGCCCGGGCCATCGCGGCCCGGGCGCATCCCGGCGAAGCTCAGTGGTCCAGGTTCTCGTGAGCGCGTTCACGCATGAAGAACGACGCCACCAGGCCCAGCGCCACGCCGAACATCACGTAGTAGGCCGGCGCCATCGGCGAGCCGGTGGTCTTGATCAGCCAGGTCACGATGAACTGCGCGAAACCGCCGAAGATCATCACCGCCACGTTATAGGCCAGCGACAGCCCGACCGAGCGCACCCGCGCCGGGAACAGCTCCGCCATGACGGTGCTGAACACACCGAAGAAGGCCGACACGAATACGCAGACCACGATCTGCACGGTCAGCAGGCGGCCGATCGACGGCGCGTCCGACAGCCAGTGATACAGCGGGTACAGCACCAGCAGGTAGCCGATCAGCGAACCGATCACCAGCGGCCGACGGCCGACGCGGTCGGACCAGGCGCCCATGAACGGCGTCAGCAGCACCATCAGCGCCGCGCCCGCCATCTGCACCAGGAAGGTCTGGTTCAGCGGCAGCTTCAGGATCTGGGTCGAGTAGGTCACCAGGTAGGTGAAGGTGATGTAGATCGACACCGTCGCCGTCACCACCAGGCCCACGCCGATCAGGGTTTCGCGCGTGTGGGCGCGCACCATCTCGCCCAGGCTCAGGCGTTGCACCTCGCCGCGCGCGGCGGCCTGGCGCTCGTCTTCCTTCATCTGCTTGAAGGCGTCGGTTTCGTCGATGTTGCGGCGGATATAGATGGCGATCGGCACAATCACCAGGCCGAACGCGAACGGCAGGCGCCAGGCCCAGGCCGCGATCTGCTCCTGCGTGAAGAACTCGGTGATCAGGGTGCCGCAGGCCGCGCCCAGCAGCAGCGCCAGCATCTGCCCGGCCATCTGCCACGAGCCGTAGAAGCCGCGCCTGCCATTGGGGGCCATCTCGATCAGCAGGGCGGTCGAGGTGCCGAACTCGCCGCCGGCCGAGAAGCCCTGCAGCAGCCGCGCGATGAGGATGAAGATCGGGGCCAGGATGCCGGCCGCGTGATACGTCGGCGCCACGGTGATCAGGGCGATGGACACGGCCATCAGCGAGGTCACCAGCACCATCGCCGCCTTGCGGCCCTTCTTGTCGCCATACAGGCCCAGGATGATGCCGCCCACGGGGCGCATGAAGAACCCGACGCCGAAGATCGCGGTGGTCATCAGGATGGCGTTCAGCTCGCTGCCGGGAACGCTGGGATCGGTGGGGAAGAACAATTTCGAGATGACCGGCGTCATGAACGCGAACACCAGGAAGTCATACCATTCGAGGGCATTGCCAATGACTGCCGCCACGATGTTGCGCGTGGGAACTGCTTTGTGCTGCACGGATTCTCCTTGGGGGTTTACGGCTGGAATGGCGTCATTCTAGGCCTGTGTCCGCCTCGGACGGCCACGCGACCGCGGGACGCGGACGCGTCCTGGCTTTACACTCCTTCTTTTCCCCGAGAGAGTTGCTACATGAACGCGCGCACCTGGCTGGAGACGCTGGTCGGTTTCGACACCACCAGCCGAAATTCCAATCTTGCCCTCATCGAGACCGTCCGTGACTGGCTCAAGGGCCAGGGCGTCGAGGCATGGCTGGCGCACAATCCCGAGCGCACCAAGGCCAATCTCTTCGCCACCCTGCCGGCGCAGGACGGCAACCAGCAGGGCGGCATCGTCCTGTCGGGCCATACCGACGTGGTGCCGGTCGACGGCCAGGACTGGAGCACCGACCCGTTCAAGCTGGTCGAGAAAGACGGCCTGCTGTACGGCCGCGGCAGCTGCGACATGAAGGGTTTCATCGCCGGCTCGCTGGCGCTGGTGCCGGAATTCCTGGCGATGCCGCGCAAGAAGCCGATCCACCTGGCGTTCTCCTACGACGAGGAAGTCGGCTGCGCCGGCGCGCCGTACATGCTGGCCGACCTGCACGACCGCGGCATCCGTCCCGAAGGCTGCGTGGTGGGCGAGCCCACCGGCATGCAGGTGGTGGTGGCGCACAAGGGCATCAACCTGTTCCGCTGCAAGGTGCACGGCAAGGCGGCGCACTCGTCGCTGACCCCGCGCGGCTGCAACGCCATCGAATACGCCGCCCGCCTGATCTGCCGCATCCGCGATCTGGCCGACAGCTTCAAGGCCAACGGCCCGTACGACCAGTTCTACGACGTGCCGTTCTCGACCATGACGACCAACCAGATCCGGGGCGGCATCGCGGTCAACACCATTCCCGAACTGTGCGAATTCACCTATGAATTCCGCAACCTGCCGGGCATGCAACCCGACCAGATCCAGGCAGAAGTCGAAAAATACGTGCGCGATGAGCTCCTGCCGCGCATGAAGGCCGAATTCGACGGCGCCAGCATCGAAATCGAGACCGGCGCCGCCGCGCCCGCCCTGGAGGCCTCCGAGGAAGCCGCCATCACCCAGCTGGTGCGCGCCCTGACCGAGGACCGCGCCACCCGCAAGGTCGCCTACGGCACCGAAGCCGGCCTGTTCCAGGGCATCGGCATCCCCACGGTGGTCTGCGGCCCCGGCCACATCGAACAGGCGCACAAGCCCGACGAATTCGTCGCGCTCGACCAGCTGGCCGCCTGCGAAACGTTCCTGCGCCGCATGGGCCAGTCGCTCTGAGGCGACCCGGCCAGGGTGACCGGCATGGGCGACCAGCCGGGCCGTCCGCCCGGGACACCCCGGGGGGCGCCCGGCCGGGTCGGGGGCGACCCCCGCCATGGCCGGCTTCAGGTAAAATGACGGGTTGCAAACCGGATTTGCGGCCGGCAGAGGTTGGCCGCGATACCGGGGGAGATGCTTGGTGAAACCTTACGATTTTCCGGATGCCCAGGGCCATTTCGGTCCTTATGGCGGTGTTTTCGTGGCGGAAACGCTGATGCACGCGCTCGACGAGCTGCGCGCCGCCTATGACCACTACCGTACCGATCCCGCCTTCCTGGAAGAGTTCAACTACGAACTCAAGCATTTCGTCGGCCGCCCCAGCCCGGTCTACCACGCCCGCCGCTGGTCGGAAATGCTGGGCGGCGCCCAGATCTGGTTCAAGCGCGAAGACCTGAACCACACCGGCGCGCACAAGGTCAACAACTGCATTGGCCAGGCCCTGCTGGCCAAGCGCATGGGCAAGCCGCGCGTCATCGCCGAGACCGGCGCCGGCCAGCACGGCGTGGCCACGGCCACGGTGGCCGCCCGCTACGGCATGGAATGCGTGGTCTACATGGGCAGCGAAGACGTCCGCCGCCAGGCCTCCAACGTCTACCGCATGAAGCTGCTGGGCGCCACTGTGGTGCCGGTCACGTCCGGTTCGCGCACCCTGAAGGACGCGCTCAACGAAGCCATGCGCGACTGGGTCACCAACATCGAGAACACCTTCTACATCATCGGCACGGTGGCGGGTCCCGACCCCTATCCGCGCATGGTGCGCGACTTCCAGACCGTCATCGGCAATGAATGCCTGACGCAGATGCCCGAGGCCATCGGCCGCCAGCCCGACTACGTCGTGGCCGCGGTCGGCGGCGGTTCCAACGCCATGGGCATCTTCCACCCCTACATTCCGTACGAGAACGTGCGCCTGATCGGCGTCGAAGCCGCCGGCGAGGGCATGGACAGCGGCAAGCATGCCGCGTCGCTGGCCGCCGGCCAGGTCGGCGTGCTGCACGGCAACCGTACCTACGTCATGCAGGACGCCGACGGCCAGGTCCAGGAAACGCACTCGGTCTCGGCCGGCCTGGACTACCCGGGCGTCGGCCCCGAGCACGCCTGGCTCAAGGATACCGGCCGCGCCGAATACGCCGGCATCACCGACGATGAAGCCCTCAAGGCCTTCCACGACTGCTGCCGCATCGAAGGCATCATGCCGGCGCTGGAATCCTCCCATGCCATCGCCCAGGCCGTGAAGATGGCCGCCACGCTGCCGCGCGACGCGGTCATCCTGGTCAATCTGTCGGGCCGTGGCGACAAGGACATGCATACCGTCGCCGAACGCGCCGGTATCGAACTCTGATATGACGACAACCCGCTCCGATCGCATCGCCGCCGCCTTTGCGCGCACCGCCGAATCCGGCCGCGCCGCGGCGCTGATCCCCTACATCGCGGCCGGCGATCCTTCGCCCGCCGCCACCGTTCCCCTGATGCACGCGCTGGTCGAGGCCGGCGCCGACGTCCTGGAACTGGGCGTGCCGTTCTCCGATCCCATGGCCGACGGCCCGGTGATCCAGCGCGCCGCCGACCGCGCCATCGCCCAGGGCGTGGGGCTGAGCCGCGTGCTCGACCTGGTCACCGAATTCCGCCAGCGCGACACGGCCACGCCGGTGGTGCTGATGGGCTACGCCAATCCCATCGAACGCATGGGCCAGGCTGAATTCGCCCGCCGTGCCGAAGCCGCCGGCGTCGACGGCGTCCTGGTGGTCGACTATCCGCCCGAAGAGGTGGTCGAGTTCGCCGAAACCCTCGGCCGCCACGGCATCGCCCCGATCTTCCTGCTGGCGCCGACCTCCACCGAGGACCGCATCCAGGCCGTGGCCAAGGTGGCCCGCGGTTATGTCTACTACGTGTCGCTCAAGGGCGTGACGGGCGCCGGCTCGCTCAACACCGACAACGTGGCCGAGCGCCTGGCCGTGATCCGCCGCCACGTGCGCGACATTCCGGTCGGCGTGGGCTTCGGCATCCGCGACGCCGACAGCGCGCAGCGCGTGGCCGCCGTGGCCGACGCGGTCGTCATCGGCAGCAAACTGATTGAAACCATGGAGCAGGCGGTGGCCAACGCCCCCGCCGCCCAGCAAACCGACGCCGCAGTCGCCGCCGCCAGCGGCTGGCTGCGCACCATCCGGCAGGCGCTGGACCAAGTAAAACGACAGAGCGCGTCGGCCTGAACGGCCTGGCGCGACCTCCTTACGGGATGAACAAACAATGAGCTGGATCGAAAAACTCCTGCCGCCTCGCATCAACAAGACCAGCGACAGCGGCGCCCGCCGCGTGCCGGAAGGCCTGTGGGTGAAATGCCCGTCGTGCGAAACGGTGCTGTACAGCGAAGATCTCGCGGCCAACCTGCACGTTTGCCCCAAGTGCGACCACCACATGCGCATCGGCGCCCGCGCTCGCATCGAGTCGCTGCTCGACCTCGAAGGCCGGGTCGAGATCGGCCAGTCCACGCGGTCGGTGGATACGCTGAAGTTCAAGGACACCCGCAAGTACCCCGAGCGCTTGGCCGAAGCCGTCAAGCAGACGGGCGAGACCGACGCGCTGGTGGTGGTCAGCGGTTCCATCCGCGGCGTGCCCGCCACGCTGGCGTGCTTTGAATTCGAGTTCATGGGCGGTTCCATGGGCTCGGTGGTCGGCGAGCGCTTCGCGCGCGGCGCCCAGGCCGCGCTCGACAACAAGACGCCCTTCATCTGCGTGGCCGCCTCGGGCGGCGCGCGCATGCAGGAAAGCCTGCTGTCGCTGATGCAGATGGCCAAGACCAACGCCATGCTGACGCGCCTGTCGGCGGCCGGCCTGCCGTTCATCAGCGTGCTGACCGATCCCACCATGGGCGGCGTGTCCGCCAGCTTCGCCTTCATGGGCGACGTGGTCATCGCCGAACCGAAGGCCCTGATCGGCTTTGCCGGTCCGCGCGTGATCGAACAGACCGTGCGCGAGAAGCTGCCCGAAGGCTTCCAGCGCGCCGAGTTCCTGCTGCAGAAGGGCGCCATCGACATGGTCGTGGACCGCCGTCAGCTGCGCGAGGAAATCGCCCGCCTGCTGGCGCTGCTGACCAATCAGCCGGCCGACGTCGTCACCGCCGCCTGATCGATCCGCCGCCTCCTGTCCGGGGCAGGCCCACCAGGACGCCGCCGCGCCATCGTGCCGGCGGCGTTTTCACGTGCGCGCGGGCAGGAGCATGACAACAACATTTCGTCCGCCGAGCGGAACAGTGTTTTCCATCGATTATGTTGCCTTATTGCGACATATTGCGAGCCTTCTGGCCCGGTTTTTGCTATGTTCTGTAGTACTCGATGTCACCTGTGATTTTTGCCGGGTGTTCGTGCCAACAAAATACGGAGTTGCTCCCAATGCAGTCGACCAAGAAGAAAATGCTCGTCCGCCTTGTCGGTCTGGCCCTGGCCTGTGGCGCTACCCTTGCCAGCGCGCAGTCGTCTCAAGGCACCCAGGGCGGCGTGAGCCTGCACTACGGTATCGGTGACCACTACCAGCGCCTGACGCTGAACTACGAAACCCCGTCGATCTGGACGTACCAATTCGGCGGCAACTGGGGCCGCCTCGACCTGACGCCGGAATTCGGCGCTTCGTACTGGTGGGCTGACGGCGATCGTTCGCCGAGCAGCGTCTGGCAACTGAACGCCATCCCGATGTTCCGCTGGTGGACCGGCGAGCGTTTCTACCTCGAAGCCGGTATCGGCGCCACCGTGTTCTCGCGCACCCGCTTCGCCGACGAGAACATCAGCACCGCCTTCCAGTTCGGCGACCACGTCGGCATGGGCTTCCTGCTGACGCCGAACAACCGCATCGGCGTGCGCTACTCGCACTTCTCCAACGCCAGCATCAAGCGCCCGAACCCGGGCCTGGACATGGTGCAGCTGACCTACACGTACCAGTTCTGATCGCTGCGCGATCCGGCCTGACAAACGAAAACCCTCGGCGACGAGGGTTTTTTTCGACCACGGTGCGCGCCATGCCCCGGCGATTCGCGGCGTATTTCCAGGCGGGGCATGCCGCCTTTCACCCATTGAGGGTTCGCGAACCGGAGTGATCACGATGACACAGCCCATGGCCGCTCGTCCAACGGCATCCTCGATACTCTATCAAGGCGAGCTCTTCGCCGACTATTTCCAGCTCTACCTGCACGATGAGGGGCATCCCGACCTGCCTGACGATTACACCGATGAGGTGTTGGCCCGCCGCCTCATGGTCGGGCCCTATGCCGTCGTCCTCCAGACAGCGCGCAATATGACCGTGCCGATCCGCGTTGAATGGCACGATCAGCGTCCCGCTCCCGATCTCGATGCCTACCAACACGTTGTCGAGGCCCGGTTCGATTGTCCCTCGGGTCAACTCGTGCTGGCCGGCTTGACGGATTACGCGCCCACCGCGCCGCGACTTCCCGTGACGGTGGGGCCGCTCGGCGTGCGTGCCAGTTTTTCCGGCCTCGACACGCTCGATGAAGATGGCCTGGAAGGAGATGACCGATACGTGATCCAGCTTTGGCCCGGGGCTGGAACCGAAGGTGTGCGCGTTCTGAAGACTTGGCCGGAAGCGCGATGAATGCGCGCTGCGCGAGCTGACCGCCGGCAACTGCCAGCGTTGCTCGCCGGCCCCCGAAGCAGAGGCGGTCGAGCAGGTTGTCGAACGTAGGTGCGTGATCTGAAAAAAAAAGCCCCCATCATTCGATGGGGGCTTTTGCTTGCGCGGCTTGCTTCAGTGGCGGGTTTCGACCTGAACCAGGGGTTCGTTCGAGACCTGCGCCACCGGCTTGCGCTCGCGGCCCAGGCGCACCGGCGTGTGCGCGGCGGCGATGCGCAGCTGCGTCTGCGCGTGGCGCTCAGGGTCGGTTTCCACCCACTGCAGACCGGCGGCGTTGACCACTTCGTGCAGGGCCTGGGCCTTGGCCGACGGAGCCGTTGCCGGCACCACGATGGGCTGGGCGCTGACCGGCGCGGCGGCCACGGGCGCGGCGACCGGCGCCGGAGCGGCAACCGGAGCCGGGGCAGCAACCGGAGCCGGGGCAGCAACCGGAGCCGGAGCGGCGACCGGTTCGGCCGGCGCGGCGGGGGCCGCCGTCACGATGGGCTCGACGACCGGTTCGGCCGTGGCGGCTTCCACCGGCGCCGTGGCGGGCACGGCGGGCTCGGAGACCTGGCTGGCGGGCTCGACGGCCACCGGCGCGGTCACTTCGGGCGCGGCGGCCTGCACGGGCTGCGGCTCGACCACGGGCTCGGCCGCCGGAGCGGGAGCCTGCTCGGCTTGAACCGGCGCGGCCTCGACCGGCTGGGTCGGGGCTTGCGCCTCGGCCGGGGCCGTTTCGGCTTGCGATGCCACCGGAGCGGCGGCCACCGGCGCGGGCGCGGCGGTCACGTCCGAGGCCGGCTCGCCGGCTTCGTCGTCGATGCCATCTTCCTGCTGCTCGTCGCTGCCAGCCAGGCCGGCTTCGTCCGGGCTGCGGCGGCCACGACGGCTGCGGCGGCGGCGGCGCTTGCGTTCCGGATCGGCGCCGGCTTCGGCGCCTTCCGCGGTAGGCACGCCATCGGCGGTCTGTTCGACGGCATCGGCCTGCTCGGCCGCGGCGTCGGCGGCGGGCAGCTTGGCTTCAGGCAGCGCTGTGGCGACCGTCTGGGCCAGTGCGGCCACCATGCTTTCCTGATCGCTCATCGGCGCGTCGGCCTGGCCTTCCTCGCGGCGGTTGCGGCCACGGCCGCGACGGCGGTTGCGGCCGGCGCCGGCGTCATCGCCAGCGGCTTCCGGGGCGATGTCGGGACGGTTCGAGGCTTGCGCGGCCTGCACGGCCTGATCGCGGTCGCCACGCTCGTTGCGGTTGTGGCGCTCGCCGCGTTCCTGGCGTTCACCGCGTTCGCCTTCGGGGCGACGGTTGCCGCGGATATGCGGACGGCCGCCTTCGCTGCCCTCGGCGCCTTCGGCGCGGGATTCACCGCGACGGTTGCGGTTGCGGTCGGAACCGTGGCGTTCGCCGCGGCGTTCCTGGCCGTCGTGGCCGCTGCGGCCCTTGCCGCGGGCCGGCGACGCGGCGCGCTTGGCGCCGGTCTCTTCCTGGGCGGCGGGCGCGGCCTTGGCGGGCTCGCTGTTGCCGGTCAGCCAGCCGAACAGGCGCTTGAGCAGGCCGGGGCCGCCCGATTGCGCCGGCGCGGCCGCGGGGGCGGGCGTCGGGGCAGGGGTCGACACGGGAGCCGGCTGCGAGGGCGTGATGCCCTTGACCAGCGCTTCCGGACGGGCCTTGATCTCGCTTTCGCGCGGCTGCCAGGGGGCGTCCGTGGCGGGCGCTTCGACCAGCTCGAAGCTGGTCTTCACTTCTTCCAGGCGCGGATCGTCGTGGCGCAGGCGCTCGATGTGGTGGTGCGGCGTTTCCAGGTGCTTGTTGGGGATCAGCACCAGGTTGACCTTCAGACGGGCTTCCATCTTGGTGATGTCGGCGCGCTTTTCGTTCAGCAGGTAGGTCGCCACGTCGACCGGCACCTGGGCGTGGACCGCCGCGGTGTTTTCCTTCATGGCTTCTTCCTGCAGCAGGCGCAGGACGTGCAGGGCGCTGGATTCGGCGTCGCGGATCACGCCGGTGCCGTTGCAGCGCGGGCAGGTGATGTGCGAGCCTTCGTTCAGGGCCGGACGCAGGCGCTGGCGCGACAGTTCCATCAGGCCGAAGCGCGAGATCTTGCCCATCTGGACGCGGGCGCGGTCGAAATGGAGGGCGTCACGCAGGCGCTGTTCGACGGCGCGCTGGTTCTTGCTGTCTTCCATGTCGATGAAGTCGATGACGATCAGGCCGCCCAGGTCGCGCAAGCGCAGCTGGCGGGCCACTTCGTCGGCGGCTTCCGAGTTGGTCCGCAGGGCGGTTTCCTCGATGTCGGCGCCGCGGGTCGAGCGGGCCGAGTTGACGTCCACGGACACCAGCGCTTCGGTGTGGTCGATGACGATGGCGCCGCCCGAGGGCAGCGTGACCGTGCGCGAGTAGGCCGTTTCGATCTGGTGTTCGATCTGGAAGCGCGAGAACAGCGGGATGTCGTCGCGGTAGCGCTTCACGCGCTGGACGTTGTCCGGCATCACCACGCTCATGAACGCGGTGGCCTGGTCTGCGATTTCGTCCGTGTCGATCAGGATTTCGCCGATCTCGGGCGAGAAGTAATCGCGGATGGCGCGGATGACCAGGCTCGATTCCAGATAGATCAGGATGGGCGCGGAGTTGTCGCGCGCGGCGCCGTCGATGGCGGTCCAGAGCTGCAACAGGTACGACAAGTCCCATTGCAGTTCTTCGACGTTGCGGCCGATGCCGGCGGTGCGGGCGATGATGCTCATGCCCTGGGGCAGCTCGAGCTGCTCCATCGTGTCGCGCAGTTCCTGGCGGTCCTCGCCCTCGACGCGGCGCGAAACGCCACCGCCACGGGGGTTGTTGGGCATCAGGACCAGGTAGCGGCCGGCCAGCGAGATGAACGTGGTCAGGGCGGCGCCCTTGTTGCCGCGCTCTTCCTTTTCAACCTGGACGATCAGTTCCTGGCCTTCGCGCAGGGCGTCCTGGATGCGGGCGGTGCGGACGTCGACGCCTTCCTTGAAGAAGCTGCGGGCCACTTCCTTGAAGGGAAGAAAGCCGTGGCGGTCTTCGCCGTAGTTGACGAAGCAGGCTTCGAGGCCGGGTTCGATCCGGGTGATGACACCTTTGTAGATGTTGCCTTTGCGTTGTTCGCGGCCGGCAGTCTCGATGTCGAGGTCGATGAGTTTTTGCCCATCGACGATAGCGACGCGTAATTCTTCCTGGTGCGTCGCATTGAACAGCATGCGCTTCATGAGAGGGTTTCTCCGTTGTCATGACGCGCCGATATCGGCGCGTGACCTCGGGCCACTCGGGCTGCGGCTGAAGCGGGCAAGAAGATGCGGACCGTACCTGGGCGGCGCCCAGGCGTATCCGCCGCGGGTCAGGCGGGCACGTCGTGCCGTGGGGCACGGGGTTCTTTCAGCAGGAGGGTCAGCTTCACTGAATGTGGTTTGACGGAAATGTGCTGTGAACGGCAGTTGCGGCCGGATTGGTTGCCGACGCGCAGCTGGTGCTTTAAATATGCGACGATTCTTGCAGTGCTTCAAGCCGCTTGCGGCAGGCAACGGACCTGCTGGGACAGCGGGCAAAATGAATGCCACACCACTATCCGGCAGGGCGCGGTTGCGCCGGCGACCAAATGACCCAGGGGTTGAATGAGCAGGCAGTACAATGGCGGCCCACGCGCTCGACGGAGTTGCGTACTTGAGTTGCATCTCTACGCCAGCGGCTGATTCAGCCCCTTAAGGCTGTCCCGATTATATGTCGCTTTCCGCAATGCGCAAAGAAACTTCCTCCCCTATGGCCACCCCCTCCGTCCGCATGGTGGAAGTGGGGGCCGAACACGCCGGCCAGCGCCTGGATAATTACCTGATGCGCCTGTGCAAGGGCGTCCCCAAAACCCACATCTACAAGGCCATCCGTGGCGGCGAGGTCCGGGTAAACAAGGGACGCATCTCGGTCGACTATCGGGTCGCGGAAGGCGATATGGTCCGCATTCCGCCGCTGCGCCTGCCCGACCCGGGCAAGCCCAAGCCGGTGCCGGCCGCCGAATTCCCGGTGGTGTTCGAGGATGACGCGATGCTGGTGGTGGATAAGCCCGCCGGCGTGGCGGTGCACGGCGGCAGCGGCGTGTCCTTCGGCGTGATCGAGCAACTGCGCGCCGCCCGTCCCGAGGCCAAGTTCCTGGAGCTGGTGCACCGGCTCGACCGCGAGACCTCCGGCCTGCTGATGGTCGCCAAGAAGCGCAGCGCGCTGCTGGCCCTGCACGCCATGCTGCGCGAGGGGCGCAGCGACAAGCACTATTACGCGCTGGTCGAGGGCGACTGGGTCAACGACCGCCAGCACATCAAGCTGTCGCTGTCGAAATGGACCACCCAGTCCGGCGAACGCCGCGTCAAGGTCGATCCCGACGGCCAGACCGCCCACACCATCATCACGCTCAAGCAGCGCTTCGGCCGCTACAGCCTGGTGGACGCGGAACTGCGCACCGGGCGCACCCACCAGATCCGCGTGCACCTGGCGGCCAGCGGCTTTCCCATCGTGGGTGACGACAAGTACGGCCACGACGAGGTCCGCGCCGAGTTCTCGCGCATGGGCTTTGGCCGCATGTTCCTGCATGCCCACCAATTGACCCTGAACCATCCGCTGACGGGCGAGCCGATGACGCTGACCGCCGAATTGCCGCCCGCCTGCCGGAAAATACTGAAACAACTGGAGTCGGTCTGATATGTCGTATTCGCTGGTCGTTTTTGACTGGGACGGAACCCTGATGGATTCCACGCACAGCATCGTGGCCGCCATCCAGGGCGCCTGTCGCGACCTGGAGCTGCCCGTGCCGTCGGCCTCCGACGCCAGCTGGGTGATCGGGCTGTCGCTGGAAAGCGCGCTGCGCCGCGCCGTGCCGCAGCTGACCCAGGCGATGCTGCCGCGCTTTCTCGAGCGCTACCGCACCCATTACCTGCTGCGCGACCCCGAACTGCGCCTGTTCGAGGGGGTCCCCGAGCTGCTGACGGCGCTGGCCGAGCGCGATGTGCGCCTGGCTGTCGCCACCGGCAAGAGCCGGGTCGGCCTGACCCGCGCCCTGGCCGCGACCGGCCTGGGCCCCATGTTCGACGCCACCCGCACCGCCGACGAGACCTTCAGCAAACCGCATCCGGCCATGCTGCACGAGTTGATGAGCGAGCTGGATGTCGATCCGGCCCGCGTGGTGATGGTGGGCGACACTTCCCACGACATGCAGATGGCCACCAACGCCGGCGTGCACGGCCTGGGCGTGACCTACGGCGCGCATACCCTGAAGGAACTTGAGGGTTGCGGCCCGCAGGCGGTGCTGGAAAGCGTGCCGCTGGTGCGCGAATGGCTGCTCAGCCGGGCCCTGGCCGCCGCCTGACGGCCGAGGCGTCGGTCCCGCCGGGAACGCCCGGCGGGTGGGGCGGTCTATTGCTGATCGCCGTCGGCCAGTCCGGCGGAATATCATGGGGTCGCGAAACGTCCACGGTTTGAGCGGGGCGGCAGCGACGCGAATCCACGCGCCGGCCCCCAGGAGAATCCCCATGTTGATACGCAGGCCCGATGACATCGTTCCGTCCGACATCACTACCGAGGCGGTCTGGCGCTCGCGCCGCGACCTGATCCTGCGCGCGGGCGTGGCGGCGGCGGGGCTGGGGCTGTCCGGCTGGGCGGCGCGCA
>ERZ1739169.71-NODE-71-length-31521-cov-17.366491_pt1 | contig 31521 bp, 22 predicted proteins | sample MGYA00581756_ERZ1739169 | MGnify/ENA primary metagenome ERZ1739169 (study PRJEB40789, sample SAMEA7425667) | Salamandra salamandra | biome: salamander skin | place: Germany | collected 2020-03 | study: cvxcv | reverse complement strand
ACACTGAAAGGAGCCTCGCACAGGCCGGTAATCGGCCGCCAGGCTAGGCGCGGTCGCCGCCGCGTGGCTGTGCCACGCAAGGTGAGCGCAACGACGCCTGGCGGCCGATTACCGGCCTGCCCGAAGGGTGAGTACCCAAATGAGCGCCTCTCGTCGTTGCGAATGCTCGTCGGGGGCCTGCCACGTCTGCGCTTCGCGCCTTGATAGTCACTCATTTGGGTGCTCATGCGAGGCTCCTTTCAGTGTGAACAGGCCCTGAGCGGCTTGCCGCCGCGCGGTGGCGGCGCTTTCGGGCCGGAAACTGAAATGCATGAAGATGAGCGAGACGCAGACCGTGCCGTACAGCAACATGAAGGCGCTGGAACGCACGCCGGTCAGGTCCAGCAGCACGCCGAACAGGATCGGCAGGATGAAGCCGCCCAGGCCGCCGGCCAGGCCGACGATGCCCGAGACCGCGCCGATGTTCTGGCCGAACTCATCCGAGATGAACTTGAAGACCGAAGCCTTGCCGATGGCCATGGCGATGCCGACAATGAACAGCAGGATGGTGAAGCTGGTCGGGCCCAGGGCGATGTCGAACTGGCGCGGGCCGCCGGTGGTCAGCACGGTGAAGTGCGTCTGCGGATAGCTGAGGATGAAGAACGCCACCCAGCACACCCACATCACCCACCAGGTGGTCTTGTAGGCGCCGTAGCGGTCCGAGATCCAGCCGCCCACGGCGCGCAGCACGCCGCCCGGCAGCGAGAAGCACGCGGCCAGCAGCGCCGCCAGCTTCATGTCGAAGCCGTATTCGCCGATGTAGTACTTGGTCATCCAGAGCGCCAGCGCCACGTAGCCGCCGAACACCACCGAGTAGTACTGGCAATAGCGCCACACGCGCGGGTCCTTCAGCATCGCCATCTGCTCGCGCAGCGAGGCGCCGCCGACCACCCGGTGCGACGGATCCGAGGCCGAGAACAGCCAGAACAGGATCGCCGTCACCAGCAGGGCCACCGCGTAGACCTGCGGCACGATCACCCAGGCGCCGCCGGCGGCGGCGATCAGCGCCGGCGCCACGAACTTGGTGATGGCCGAGCCCGAATTGCCGGCGCCGAACACGCCCATGGCCAGGCCCTGCTTGTTGCGTGGAAACCAGCGCGCCACATAGGGCGTGCCGACCGAGAACGAACCGCCGGTCAGGCCCACGAACAGCGCCAGCACCAGGAACTGCCAATACTCGGTGGCGTAGGACAGCAGCCAGATCGGCACCACCGCCAGCAGCATCAGCACGAAGAACACCGGGCGGCCGCCATAGCGGTCGGTCCAGATGCCCAGCGGCACCCGCACCAGGGAGCCGGTCAGCACCGGCATGGCGGCCAGCAGGCCGAATTCGGTCTCGGACAGGCCGAGCTGTGTCTTGATGGGAATGCCCAGCACCGCGAAGATCATCCATACCGCGAAACAGATGGTGAAGGCGAAGGTGCTGGATACCAGGACCCGCATGGGCGCGCTGGCCGAGGGGTGGGTTGATGCCATGGTGGTTCTCGCTTTTTTTGCACACGGAATACGACAGCCCCAAGCCTAGGCATCCTCGCCCCCCGCCACCATTCGCCGGCCGACCAAATCCCCCCTGCCGATGTGACTAGTCACCCCGGAAAAGCCGCCGCGTTTGCGCGCGATCAAGCGCGCGCGGTGGGCGACATCCGCCGGACGGCGTTAATATGTATTTCAAATACACATTAAAGGTCGGTACGCCGGCCGCCCCGTGCAAAGGCCCCCAATGTCCACCCTGCTCACCCTGGAAGAACCCGCCGCCGACGGCGCCGCGCGGCCGAACTGGCGCGCCTTCACCGAAATGGGCTTCCGCCCGTTGTATCTGGCCGGCTGTTCCTGGGCGCTGGCGTCCGTGCTGCTGTGGGTGTTCGCGCCGGCCCGGCTGGCCGGCGTGCTGACCGCCATGCCCTGGCACGCGCACGAGATGCTGTGGGGCTTCGTGGCCACCATCGCGGTCGGCTTCCTGCTGACGGCGGGCGCCAACTGGACCGGCCGCAATCCGCTGCGCGGCGCGCCGCTGGCGGCGCTGTGCGCGGTCTGGCTGGTGGCGCGCGGCGCCTACCTGGCGCCCGGCATGACGGCGTTCACCCTCGCGGCCGCGGCCGACCTGCTGTTCTTCCTGTGGGCCGCCGCCGCGCTGGCGCGCGCCGTCTGGATCACGCGCAACCGCCGCAACTACGGCGTGCCCCTGCTGCTGCTGGCACTGGCCGCGGCGCATGCGCTGTACCTGCGCGCCGCCCTGGCCGGCGATTACGTGGCGCTGATGCGCTACTTCAACACCGGCCTGCTCGCCATGGCGGTGCTGACGCTGCTGATCGCGCGCCGCGTGCTGCCGTTCTTCGCCAAGCGCGCCGTGCAGGGCCTGGAGATTCCGCCCCACACCCGCAGCGGCCATTGGCAGCTGGGCGCCGGCGTGCTGGCGATTGCCTGCCTGCTGGCCGGCGCGCCGCGCGCCGCCGCGCTGCTGCTCGCGGTCACCGGCGTCCTGGCGCTGGCGCAGTGGCTGGCCTGGAAGCCCTGGGCCGCGCGCCGCGTGCCGCTGCTGTGGATCCTGTACGTGGGTTATCTGGGCCTGGGCATCGGCCTGCTGGCGGGCGCGGCGCAACTGGCCGGCTACGTGGCGCGGCCAGCCTGGCCGGCGCACGTCATCGGCGTGGCCGGTTTCTCGGTGCTGATCATCGGCATGGCCACGCGCACGGCGATGGGCCACCTGGGCCGGCCGCTGCGCGCCGACCGCAGCATGGTGCTGAGCTACGCCCTGGTGATCCTGGCGGCGCTGCTGCGCCTGGCCGCCCTGCTGCCAACCGGCGCCACGGCGGGGTTGCTGCACGCCTCGGCCTGCGCCTGGGCGCTGGGGTTCGGCCTGTATCTGTGGCGCTTCTTCCCGTGGATGATCCGGCCGCGCGCGGACGCCGCGGCCAAGCCGGCCGCGCCGCTGATGAAGATCGTGCCCGCCGGGCCGCGCCGGGCGCCCTGAGATCCGGGCGGCCCCGGCCTCAGCCGCGCGCTTCGCGCCGGCGGCTCGCTTCCAGTTGCTTCTTCATGGCCTTGAGCCAGGCCTTGAGCTGCTGCATGTCGACGAACTGCGACAGCTCGAACTCCAGCTCGCCGATGTAGTCCTGCACATCGGCGATTTCCGCCTCCAGGTCTTCCATCAGGTCGGCCGGGTCGATCGGCTGCTCCGGATCGAAGCGGTATTCGGCCTTGAAGTCGCGCTCGAACGCGGCCAGCTCGCGGTTCAGCGCGGCCAGTTGTTCCCGCAGCACGGGAATGGCCTGCGCGAGCGTGTCCTGGGGCACGCCGTCCAGGCCATCCGGCCCCAGCGCCAGCAAGGCCTCGGCCTGCGCCAGCGCGTCGGGCCCGAACGTCGCCGCGGTGGCGGGCGCGTCTGCCTGGGCCTGCTCGGAGGCGGCCATCTCGGCCATCTCGGCCGCCTCGGCCTCGCGTTCCTCGGCCACTTCGGCGTCGATGTCGGAATCGCTGTGCTTGCGGTAGACCGCCTTCAGGCGCTCGACGTCGCATTCGGCCGGCGTGCTATCCAGCAGGATCGAGAACAGCGTCTCCTGCCCCAATTGCGCGGCGATCTCGGACACCAGTTGGCGTTCCGCCTTGGTCAGCTCCTTCTGCTTGGCGGCATGGTCGAAGCAGAACACCAGCCTGGCCTTGAGCTCGATCTCGGTGACCTCCAGCGGCGCCAGCACCTCGGCATGCTTGCCCTGGTACTCGCGCGCCACGGTTTGCCACAGCTGCAACGCGGCGCGGTCGGTGCGCAGCGCGTCGATCAGCGCGGCGGCGGAGGTATTTTCTTGCATGGATGAAACCCTATGAGCGGCCCGGCGTGCGCCGGGGCGGAAACTGGCTGGAAAACCGTATTATCCCCGTTCACAGCCCTTCGCCCCAGGCGCTGGCCAAACCCCGTAGCGCCGCCGCCGGGTCGGCCGCCCTGGCCTGCTGGTCGCGCAGGCGGCAGATCTCCGGATCGCGCTCGAACAGGCCGCGCGCATGGACGCGGGCCAGCTCGGTCAAGCCGGCGGTCTTGGGTTGGCGGATCGCGGTGAAGGCGCCCAGCGCCGCCTCCAGGTCGCGTGGCCCGGCCGCCAGGCATTGGCCCAGATGCCAGGCATCCTCCAGCGCCTGGCAGGCGCCCTGGCCCGAGGTCGGCAATGGCGCATGCGCGGCATCGCCCACCAGCAGCACATTGTCCCGGTGCCAGACCGCCGGCGTGTCCAGGTCATGCACGGCGATCAGGCGCACGGCGTCGGCGGGCGTCGCCTGGATGATGCGCGCGACCGGCGCGGCCCAATCGGCGAAAAGGCCGGCGACCTCCGCGCGCGGATCCGCCCCCTGCCCGGCGGCGGACAGCGGCCGGACCTGGGCCCCCGCCCAATAGACCAGATCCGGCCGCACCGCGACGCAGCCGAAACGCTCGCCGACGCCCCAATAGTCCTGGATGGCGATGTCATCGGCCAGGCCCGGCGCCGACGCGACACCGATCCAGTTCACGAACCCTTGGTACACCGGCGTGTTGTCACCCGTGACGAACCGACGCGCCACCGAGTCCATCCGGCCATCCGCGCCGATGAGCAGGTCCGGCCGGATGGCGGCGCCATTGCCGAACCGTGCGGTGGCGCGGCCATCATCGCCCGGCTCGATCGCCACGGCGCAGTGGTCATACTCGACCGTGATGCCGGCACGCGCCGTGTGCGCCAGCAGCGCGGCCAGCAGGTCGCGGCGCAGGATCGTATGGGTCGGGTAACCCATCAGGCGATCCAGCGCGGTGATGTCGAGTCCCCCCAGGGCATTGCCCGCGGGGTCGTAACGGCGCATCGCCACCGGCTTTCCCCCCAGCGCCGCGATGTCCGGCAGCAGGCCGAGCCGGTCGAGCACGAACCCCGCATTGGGCCATAGCGTCACGCCGGCCCCCATGGCGGCCGGCGCGGCGCCGCGTTCGTAGACCCGCGGCCGATGCCCCGACCGATGCAGCGCGAGCGCCACGCTCAGGCCGGCAATCCCGCCGCCCAGTATTCCGATGTCCATGCTGAATTCCTGTTCAAATTCCGCGTGCCGGCCCGACGCCGCACACAGGATCCGCATCGTAGATTCCGCCGGATGCGAGAACTAGTATGGAAAAATGGGTTCCTTTCATATCTCAAACGGGATAATCATGGGCCAGGCCCTGGATCTGAACAGCGTTCGCGTCTATGCGGCGGTCGTGGATGAACAGAGTTTCGCGGGCGCGGCGCGGCGTCTGGCCATGCCCTCATCGAACGTCAGCCGCCATGTCGCGGGACTGGAGCGGCGGCTGGGCGTGAGGCTGCTGGAACGCAGCACCCGCCACCTGCGCATGACCGAAGCCGGCCAACTGCTGTACCAGCGGGCCAAGCCGCTGCTGGATAGCCTGGCCGCCACGGAAGAGGAACTGGGCGCCGTCCGCCAGGCGCTGCGCGGGCCGCTGCGCCTGTGCATGCCCGGCGAAGCGCCACGGCTGCTGGCGCCGATCCTGGCGGAATTCTGCGACCGTCATCCCGGCATCGACCTGGCCTGCGACACCCGCCTCGACGGCATCGACGCCCTGCGCGAGGATGTCGATCTGTCGATCGTGTTCCATCGCGGCCGCCAGGACGACAGCAGCCTCATCACCCGTGAACTGGCCATCCTGCCCAGCATCGTCGTCGCCGCGCCGGCGCTGCTGGCCCGCGTCGGCGCCCCGCGCCAGGCGCGCCAGCTCAAGGCGCTGCCCTGCATCACCACCCTGAGCGCGCTCAAGGGCATGCCGTGGCAATTCGTGGACGCGGCCGGTGACATCGTCAAGGTGCCGGTGCGCAGCCGCTACCGCGTCAACAGCGGCGAACTGGCGCTGGTGGGCGCGCGCCAGGGCATCGGCTTCGCGATCCTGGCGGCCGCCTCATGCCAGGAAGACCTGGCCACCGGCCGCCTGCGCGAAGTGCCGTTGGACCTGCAACCCGCGCCGCTGCAATTGCTGGGCGTCTACAGTCACCGCCAGTCGGTCAGCGCGCGGGCCCGGGCGCTGCTGGATCTGATCCAGCAACGCCTGGCCGAGGTCGGCCTGGGCCCGGCCGCCGCGCCTGCGCCGCAAGCATAGGGGTCCCTGACCCGCCCGGGTTCAGCCCATGGCCGGCTCGGCGCCGGGGATCAGCGGGATCTCGCACTTGAGCAGCACCGCCCGGACCTTGTGCAGTTCGGCCGCATGGTCATGCAGGAAGGTCCGCAGCACCGCTTCGCGGTCGATCAGCTCGATGCATTGCGGGTGTTTCATGTGGGTGACCTCCGGGTGATGATGGCTCAGGCGTTCGCCCGCCAGGTAGCCGGACTGGATGGGGTGCAGCACCGCCTGCTGGATGCCGGCGCGGCGCGCGGCGTTGATCAGGTGGTGGGCCAGCGCGGGCGCGCTCAGCCGGTGCCAGAAGCGCGTGGCCCGGGCCCGGGCCGAAATGGGAAAGTACAGGCGCAGCGCGGTCAGGTCGGTCGTCATCGGGTCAGGTCCTCGGGTCATTGTTCAGGGGTGCGCGCCACGGACTGCTGGCGCAGCCGCTTGCGGTACGCGCCCAGTTCCGACAGCCGCAGTTCCCCGGGCAGCGCGCGGTGCTTGGCGTGTCCCACGCGCTGCGCGTGGTAGATGCCGCTGTGTCCCGAGAACAAATAGGCCGCGATGCAGGCGATGGCGGCGAACGGCGCGATGTCCGGCCCGAACAGCTCGATCGCCATGACGATGGTGGCGATGGGCGTGTTGGCGGCGCCGGCGAACACGGCGACAAAGCCCAGCCCGGCCAGCATCGAGAACGGCAATTGCAGCAGCGGCGCCAGCGCGTTGCCGAGCGTGGCGCCGATGTAGAACAGCGGCGTCACCTCGCCGCCCTTGAAGCCGCTGCCCAGCGAGGCCACGGTGAACAGCAGCTTGCCGGCGAAGTCCCACGGCGCCGCCGGCTGCTGGAACGCCTGCACGATCGAGGGGATGCCCAGGCCGATGTAGCGATAGCCGTCGGTGGCCCACACCGCCGCCGCGATCACCGCTCCGCCCGCCAGGGGCCGCAGCGGCGCGTAGGCGATATGCCGCTTCATGAAAGCGCCGATGGCGTGCGCGCTGTTGGCGAAGACCATGCCGATCAGGCCGAACAGGATGCCCGCCACCACCACGCTCAGCACGCTCACCAGGCCCAGCGGCGCGACCTGCGACACCGCATAATGGGTGTGGTGGATGCCCAGGGCCTGGCCCACCTGGTCCGCCGCGATCGCCGCGACCACGCAGGGAAAAAGCGCGTCATAGCGCATGCGGCCGATCGCCAGCACCTCCAGCCCGAAGATGGCCCCCGCCAGGGGCGTGCCGAACACCGAGGAAAAGCCCGCCGCGATGCCCGCCATCAGCACGATCCGCCGATCCTCCGGGCGCAGCCGCAGAAGATGCGTCAGTTGGTCGGCCAGCGCCCCGCCCATCTGCACCGCCGTGCCTTCGCGGCCCACGGACGCGCCGAACAGGTGCGAGATCACCGTGCCCCCCAGCACCATGGGCACCATGCGCAGGGGAATGACTTTCTTGGGATCGTGGATCTCGTCGATGATGAGGTTGTTGCCCGCTTCCACCGGACGCCCCAGGCGCAGATAGCACCAGCCGACGAAAAAGCCCGCGACGGGCAGCAGCCAGATGAGCGCCGGATGCGCCAGGCGGGTGGCGGTCGCCCAATCCAGGGCGTGCAGGAAAAGCGCCGAGGCGGCGCCCGCCAGGCAGGCGACGATGAAGGCGATGACGAGCCATTTGCCGATGTACGGCAGCAGTTCCAACTGTTCCAGGCGGGAGGGGCGAGACATGGTGTTCCGGGTCCGAGGATAAAAACTCCCCTGAATCCACCAGGCTGCGGGATGCGTCGGGCGCGGGCAAGAAAACCGCGGACGCAAAAAATGCCTACAGCCCCGGCGGTGCCAGGGATCTGTAGGCATCATCAGCCGCGCAAGGCGCGCGGCGGTTGGTGGAGGAATGCCATCTCCGACGAACGGACGAATGCTAGCAGCCCGCCAACGGCGAGGCAAGCGCGTCGCGATGCGCCCGCCGCGCGGCAGGCCGGCCGCGCCGCAACCTGACAGAAAACTGATTCCAAAACGCTAATAATTATTATTCAGATAGAATCCGTCCTGTCCCCAACTTTCCGTCCCCGGCAGTACCAAGATGTCCCTGCCCCCTTCCGTGGGCGCCGCCTCCTCGCGCCAGCGCCTGGTGCTGGCCGCTCTCCTGGCCGTGGCCGCGCTGGCCGCGTGGGCGCTGTGGCGCTACGCCCTGCAAGGCCCCGCGCCCGCCGCCATTCCCAATTACGGCCAGCAACCGGTTCCCGTCGGCATCGCCGCCGCGCGCAGCGGCCCGCTGCCGCGCGACCTGCACGCGCTGGGCACGGTCACGCCGCTGGCGCAGGTGGTGCTGCGCAGCCAGGTCGACGGCCAGTTGCAACGCCTGCACTACACCGAAGGCCAGGCGGTGAGCCGCGGCCAACTGCTGGCCGAGATCGACCCGCGCCCCTACCAGGCGGCGCTGGCGGCGGCCGAAGGCGAACTGGCGCGCGTCGAGGCGCTGCTCGGCAATGCCGAGATCGACCTGCGCCGCTACCGGCAGCTGGCGCGCCAGGAAGCGGTGGCGGGCCAGCAGCTGGACACCGCCGAGGCCCAGGCGCGCAGCTACGCCGCGCAGCGCCAGCGCCTGGCGGCCGGCGTCGCCGACGCCCGCCGCCTGCTGGCGCAGACCCGCATCCAGGCGCCGCACGACGGCCGCATCGGCTTTCGGCGCGTGGACGCCGGCAACCACGTGCGCGCCGCCGACGCCAATGGCCTGGCCACCCTGGTGCAGACGCGCCCGATCTCGGCGCTGTTCTCGATTTCGGAGACCCATCTGGACCTGCTGCGCCAGGCCCAGGCGCAGGCCGGCGACGCCGCCCTGCAGGTGCAGGCCTGGGACGCCGACGAACGCCGCCTGATCGCGCTCGGCACGCTGCAGGCGCTGGACAACCAGATCCACGCCGCCAGCGGCACGGTCAAGCTGCGCGCCCTGTTCGAGAATGCCGACGAGGCGCTGTTCCCGAACCAGTTCGTCAATATCCGGCTGGCGCTGGCGCGGCAGGAAGACGTGCTGTCGATTCCCACGGCGGCGGTGCAGTACGGCGCCGACGGCGCCTTCGTCTTCGTCATCGATGACGACCAGCGCGCCACCCGGCGCGACCTGACGCTGGGCCGCGCCAACGCCGGCCGGGTCGAAGTCCGCTCGGGCCTGGCCGCGGCCGAGCGCGTGGTGGTCGAAGGCGTGGACCGCCTGCATGACGGCCGCGACGTGCTGATCGTGGAAACCCAATGAGCCTGTCACGTCCCTTCATCCTGCGGCCGGTCGCCACCTCGTTCCTGATGCTGGCGCTGCTGCTGTCGGGCATCCTCGCCTGGCGCATGCTGCCGGTGGCGGCGCTGCCGCAGGTCGACTACCCCATCATCCAGGTCACCACGCCCTATCCGGGCGCCAGCCCCGACGTCACCGCGCGCGCCGTGACCGCGCCGCTGGAGCGCCGCTTCGGCCAGATCCCGGGGCTCAAGCAGATGTCGTCCTCCAGCGGCAGCGGCATCTCGGTGATCACGCTGCAGTTCTCGCTCGACGTCTCGCTGGGCGTGGCCGAACAGGAGGTGCAGGCCGCCATCAGCGCCAGCGGCTCGCTGCTGCCGTCCGACCTGCCGACGCCGCCGGTGTACCGCAAGGTCAACCCGGCCGACGTGCCGATCCTGACGCTGGCCGTGACCTCGGATTCGCTGCCGCTGCCGCAGGTCTACGACCTGGTCGACACCCGCATGACGCAACGCCTGGCGCAACTGTCGGGCGTGGGCATGGTGAGCCTGGCCGGCGGCCAGCGGCCCGCGGTGCGGGTGCAGGCCAACCCGATGGCGCTGGCCGCGCGCGGGCTGCAACTGACCGACCTGCGCGAGGCCATCGCCAAGGCCAACTCCAACCAGCCCAAGGGCAGCTTCGACGGCCCGGTGCGCTCGGTCATCATGGACGCCAACGACCAGCTGCAAAGCGCGCAGGAATACCGCGACCTGATCGTGGCCTGGCGCAATGGCGCGCCGGTGCGCCTGGGCGACGTCGCCACGGTGGAGGACGGCGCCGAGGACCGTTACCTGGCCGCCTGGGTCGACCGCCAGCCGGCGGTGCTGGTGAACATCCAGCGCCAGCCCGGCGCCAACGTCATCGCGGTGGCCGACCAGGTCAAGGCGCTGCTGCCGCAGCTGACCGCCAGCCTGCCGGCGGCGGTGCAGGTGCGGGTGCTGACCGACCGCACCGAAAGCATCCGCGCCTCCGTGCGCGGCGTGCAATGGGAGCTGGCCTTCGCCGTCGGGCTGGTGGTGCTGGTGACCTTCCTGTTCCTGCGCAACCTGCCGGCCACGCTGATCCCCAGCCTGGCGGTGCCGCTGTCCCTGATCGGCACGTTCGGCGTGATGCATCTGGCGGGCTTCTCCACCAACAACCTGACGCTGATGGCGCTGACCATCGGCGCCGGCTTCGTGGTCGACGACGCCATCGTCATGCTGGAGAACATCGCCCGCTACCGCGAACAAGGCCACAGTCCGATGGCGGCCGCGCTCAAGGGCGCCGGGCAGATCGGCTTCACGCTGGTGTCGCTGACGCTGTCGCTGATCGCCGTGCTGATCCCGCTGCTGTTCATGGAAGACGTGGTCGGCCGGCTGTTCCGCGAATTCGCCATCACGCTGGCGGTGGCCATCCTGATCTCGCTGGCGGTGTCGCTGACGCTGACGCCCATGATGTGCGCGCGCCTGCTGCCGCCGCACGCCGAGCGCCCGCCCGGCCTGCTCGACCGCCTGCAGGCGCGCTACGCCGGCTGGCTCGACATCACCCTGCGCCACCAGCGCCTGACGCTGCTGGCGATGCTGGCCACCGTCGTGCTGACCGGCCTGCTGTACCTGGCGGTGCCCAAGGGCTTCTTCCCGGTGCAGGACGGCGGCGTGCTGCAAGGCGTGACCCAGTCGGCGCAAAGCACCTCGTTCGAGGCCATGTCGCGGCGCCAGCAGGCGCTGGCGCAACGCCTGCTGGAAGATCCCGACGTCGCCAGCCTGTCGTCCTTCATCGGCATCGACGGCATGAACGCCACCCTCAACACCGGCCGCCTGCTGGTCAACCTCAAGCCCTGGAGCGAGCGCGGCGCGCCGCTGGCCGACATCATGGCGCGCCTGGACGCCCGCGCCCGCCAGGTGCAGGGCATCTCGCTGTTCCTGCAACCGGTGCAGGAGCTGAACATCGAGGATCGCGTCAGCCGCGGCCAGTACCAGTTCACCCTGACCTCGCCCGACAGCGCGCTGCTGGCGCGCTGGAGCCACGCCCTGACCCAGCGCCTGGCCGCCGCGCCGCAACTGGCCGACGTCTCGTCGGACCTGCAGGACGGCGGCCGCCAGGCCTACCTGGAGGTCTCGCGCGACGCCGCCGCGCGGCTGGGCCTGACCATGGACGACGTGACCCAGGCGCTCTACAGCGCCTTCGGCCAGCGCCAGGTCGCCACCCTGTTCACGCAGTCCAACCAGTACCGCGTGGTCCTGGAGGTGGACCGGCGCCTGGCCGCCAGCCCCGAGGCGCTGGAGCGCATCCACCTGAAAACCGCGGACGGCCAGCCGATTCCGCTGGCGGCGCTGGCCACGGTCAGCGAGCGCGCCGTGCCGCTGGCGGTCAACCACCTGTCGCAGTTCCCCGCCGTCAATTTCTCGTTCAACCTGCCGCCGGACGGCTCGCTGGGCGCGGCCATCGCCGCCATCGAGGCGGCGCGCCAGGACATCGCCATGCCGCCGAGCGTCGAGCTGCGCCTGCAGGGCGCGGCGTCCGCCTTCCAGGCCTCGCTGTCCAACACCCTGTGGCTGATGCTGGCGGCCGTGGTCACCATGTACCTGGTGCTGGGCATGCTGTATGAAAGCGCGATCCATCCGGTCACCATCCTCTCGACCCTGCCGTCGGCCACGGTGGGCGCGCTGCTGGCGCTGCTGCTGACCGGCCGGCCGCTGGACCTGATCGCCGTCATCGGCATCATCCTGCTGATCGGGCTGGTCAAGAAGAACGGCATCATGATGGTCGACTTCGCGCTCGAAGCCGAACGCAGCCGCGGCCTGGCGCCGCGCGAGGCGATCCGCGAAGCGGCGCTGCTGCGGCTGCGGCCGATCCTGATGACCACGCTGGCGGCGCTGTTCGGCGCCCTGCCGCTGATGCTGGCCACCGGCTCCGGCGCCGAGCTGCGCCAGCCGCTGGGCTGGGTGATGGTGGGCGGCCTGCTGGTCAGCCAGGTGCTGACGCTGTTCACCACGCCCGCCGTCTACCTGTTCTTCCACCAGCTGGGCGCGGGCCGCCGCAAGGCCGCGCCCGCCGCCGCGGACCGGCCGGCGCCATGATCCGCGCGCTGCTGCACCGGCCCGTCGCCTGCATCTTCCTGGCGCTGGCTCTGACGCTGCTGGGCGCGGTGGCCTGGCGCCTGCTGCCGGTGGCGCCCCTGCCGCAGGTGGACTTTCCCACCATCGAAGTGCGGGCCAATCTGCCCGGCGCCAGCCCCGAGAGCATGGCCAGCACCGTGGCCGCGCCGCTGGAACGCGCGCTGGGCGGCATCGCCGGCGTCAGCGCCATGAGCTCCTCCAGCAACCAGGGCGCCACCCGCGTGCTGCTGCAGTTCGCGCTGGACCGCGACATCAACGCGGCCGCGCGCGACGTGCAGGCCGCCATCAACGCCGCCCGCGCCGAGCTGCCGTCCGGCATGCCCGGCAACCCCACCTACCGCAAGGTCAACCCGTCGCAGGCGCCCATCATGGCGCTGGCGCTCAGCTCGCCGACGCGGCCCGCCGGCCGGCTCTACGACCTGGGCGCCACGGTGCTGGCGCAGAAACTCTCGCAGATCGTCGGCGTCGGCGAAGTGACGCTGGGCGGCAGCTCGCTGCCGGCGGTGCGGGTGCAGGTCAACCCCAACGCGCTGGCGCACTATGGCGTGGCGCTCGACGACCTGCGCCAGTCCATCGCCAACGCCGCCCCCATGGGACCGCAGGGCCAGCTGGACTCGGCCGACCAGCGCTGGGAGGTCGGCACGCCCGGCCAGCCGCGCACGGCCGACGACTACAACGGCCTGATCGTGCGCCACCAGGACGGCGCCACCATCCGGCTGGCGCAGATCGCGCGCGTCAGCGACTCGGTCGAGAACCGCTACAGCAGCGGCTTTCACAACCACGACCCGGCGGTGGTGCTGACCATCAGCCGCCAGCCGGGCGCCAACATCATCGAGACCATCGCCGCCATCAACCAGGCCCTGCCCGGCCTGCGCGCGCTGATGCCCGCCGACGTCGACCTGACCGTGGTGCTGGACCGCTCGCCCGGCATCCACGCCACGCTGCGCGAGGCCCACGTGACGCTGGGGCTGGCGGTCGGGCTGGTGATCCTGGTGGTATGGCTGTTCCTGGGCAGCGCCCGAGCCGCCGCCATTCCCAGCGTGGCGATCCCCGTGTGCCTGATCGCCACCTTCGCCGTCATGTACCTGTGGGGCTTCTCGCTCAACAACCTGTCGCTGATGGCGCTGATCGTGGCCGCGGGCCTGGTGGTGGACGACGCCATCGTGGTGCTGGAGAACATCTCGCGCCACCTCGAGCGCGGCCTGGGTCCGCGCCAGGCGGCCCTGCGCGGCGTGCGCGAGGTCGGCTTCACGCTGGTGGCGATGACGCTGGCGCTGTCGGTGGTGTTCGTGTCGATCCTGTTCATGGGCGGGCTGGTGGAACGGCTGTTCCGCGAGTTCTCGATCACGCTGGTGGCGGCCATCCTGATCTCGCTGGTGGTGTCGGTCGCCATCATTCCCAGCCTGTGCGCGCGCTGGCTGCGCCCGCCCGCCGAGGCCAACCCGCGGCCCTCGCGGCTGCGCGCCGCATTCGCCCGCGCCCACCAGTGGTACGGCGCGTCGCTGGCGCGGGTGCTGGGCCACGCCCGCCTGACCCTGCTGCTGCTGGCCGCGGTGGTGGCGCTGAACGCCTACCTGTACGCGCAGGCGCCCAAGGGTTTCCTGCCGCAGCAGGACACCGGCCAGCTGATGGGCTTCGTGCGCGGCGACGACGGCTTCTCGTTCCAGGTGATGCAGCCCAAGATCGACGTCTACCGCCAGCTGGTGCTCAAGCATCCGGCGGTGCAGGACGTGATCGGCTACAACGGCGGCAGCCTGGGCATCAGCAATTCGCTGTTCCTGATCCGCCTGAAGCCCGTGGCCGAGCGGCGCGAATCCTCGGCCCAGGTGATCGACTGGCTGCGCGCCAACGCGCCGCCGGTGCCGGGCGGCATGTTCTTCCTGAACGTCGACCAGGACCTGCGCATGCCGGGCGGCTTCGGCAATTCCGGCGACCACGAGCTGGCCATCATGGCCAGCGACGTGCCGGCGCTGCGGCAATGGTCGCGCAAGATCTCGCGCGCGATGCGCGACATTCCCGAGCTGCGCGACGTCGACGCGGTGGGCGACGCCGCCACCCAGCAGGTGGTCATCAACATCGACCGCGCCGCCGCCCAGCGCCTGGGCGTGGACATGCGCACCATCGCCAGCGTGCTCAGCAATTCCTTCAGCCAGCGCCAGGTGGCGACGCTGTACGACCCCATGAACCAGTACCGCGTGGTGCTGGAGCTGGATCCGCGCTACACCGAGGACCCCGAGGTGCTCGAGCGCGTCCAGGTGGTGGCGGCCGACGGCAGCCGCGTGCCGCTGTCGGCCTTCGCCACCTACGAGCACGGCCTGGTCAACGACCGCGTGTTCCACGACGGCCTGTTCGCCGCCGTCGGCGTCGGCTTCTCGCTGGCCGAGGGCGTCTCGCTGCAGCAGGGCCTGGCCGCCATCGACGCCGCCATGGCGCGGCTGATGGTGCCGGCCCACATCCAGACGCGGCTGGGCGGCGACGCCCGCAGCTTCCAGCAGAGCCTGCAGGACCAGCCCTGGCTGATCCTGGGCGTGCTGGTGGCGATCTACCTGGTGCTGGGCATCCTGTACGAAAGCCCGCTGCATCCGCTGACCATCCTGTCGACCCTGCCCTCGGCCGGCGTCGGCGCGCTGCTGGCGCTGCGGCTGGCCAATATCGAATTCAGCCTGATCGCGCTGCTCGGCCTGTTCCTGCTGGTGGGGGTGGTGATGAAGAACGCCATCCTGATGATCGACTTCGCGCTCGGCCTGGAACGGCGCGAGGGCCTGACGCCGGAACAGGCCATCCACCGCGCCGCCATGCTGCGCCTGCGCCCCATCGTCATGACCAACCTGGCCGGCCTGCTGGGCGCGCTGCCGCTGGTGCTGGGCATGGGCGAAGGCTCGGAACTGCGCCGGCCGCTGGGCGTGACCATCGTCGGCGGGCTGATGATCAGCCAGTTCCTGACGCTGTACACCACGCCGATCGTGTACCTGGCGCTGGAGCGGCTGCGGCTGAAGGTGGCCGGGCGGCGCGCCTGACCCGCCCGTCCGCATCGCGCCTGCGGCGCCTCAATCCGCCGCGCGCGCCAGTTCCGGGGCGCGCGGCGCCTCGCCCAGGCGTTCGGCCAGCAGCGCCAGGAAGGCCCGCGTCAGCGGCGGCAGGTGGGCGCCGCGCAAGGTCACGACCTGGATGCTGCGCTGGCGCATTTCAGGATTGCTGAACGGCACCGCCACCAGGCCGGCGCTGTCGAGCAGGCCGATCACCGTCAGGTAGCCCGTCAACGCCACGATCTGGCTGCCCGGCAGCATCGGCAGAAAGGCCGCCGAATGGTTGGACACATAGGCCGGCTCGATGTGCACGCCGGCATTGGCGCAGGCCGTGTCGAACAGGTCGCGCACCGTCGTGCCCGGATCCCCCAGCGACAGCGGCGCCTGCGCCAGGTCGCGCACGCCGACGCTGCGGCGCGCGGCCAGCGGATGATGCCGGCACATGATGGCGTAGACCGGCGCGCGGCACAGCAGCTCGGTCTTGAGGCGCTCGTCGGGCGCCACCGTGTAGCGCAGCGCCAGCTGCGACAGGCCCTCCAGGATCAGACGGTTGACCTCCTCCGGCCGCTCCACCAGCAGATGAAAGCGCGCCTCCGGATGCAGGCGCTTGAAATCGGCCATGCACTGCGGCAGGAAGCGATGCGCGAAACCCTCGGTACAGGCCAGCCGCACGGTCACGTCGCCCAGCGCGCTGCGCTGGCGGATGCCGGTGGCGATGCGCTCGGCCTCCAGCGCGGCGGCGCTGGCGTAGGCGGCCAACTGGCGCCCGGCCTCGCTCAGCGCCATGCCGCGCGCCTGGCGCTCGAACAGCGCGACGCCCAGCTCGTCCTCCAGCTTGGCGATCTGGCGGCTGACCGCCGACGCCGCCACGTGCTGCGCGGCCGCCGCGCCGGCGACCGAGCCGCAGCGCGCGACCTCCAGGAAATACCTCAAACCGAGCGAAATCACGACACTCTCCCCAGGGTCATGCCGAGCGCCTCGGAACGACCGCGCAAACCATTGCCAAAATAGCAACGATCAAATGCGAATTATCTAATTGTGGCATGTGAACAAGCGTAATAACTTTGTGCCTTCTTCGCCTCCGAGACCGCTGTGATCCGCGAACAAGCCATTCTTCACGCCACCAACGCCTACGACGACGGCACCCTGCAGGCCGAGCTGGCCCGCCGCGTGGCCTACCCGACCGAGAGCGAGGAGCCGGGCCAGGCGCCCAGCCAGCACGCCTATCTGAACGACGAACTGGCGCCGCAACTGCGGGCGCTGGGCTTCACCTGTCACGTGCATCCGAACCCGACGGGCGTGGACCTGCCGATCCTGGTGGCGCGGCGCATCGAGGACGCCTCGCTGCCGACGGTGCTGCTGTACGGCCACGGCGACGTGGTGCGCGGCAACGCGGCCAAATGGGACGCCGGCCGCGATCCCTGGCGCCTGCGGGTCGAGGGCGACCGCTGGTACGGCCGCGGCACCGCCGACAACAAGGGTCAGCACACCATCAACCTGGCGGCGCTGCGCGAAGTCCTGCGGGCGCGCGACGGCAGGCTGGGATTCAACGCCACCTGGCTGATCGAGACCGGCGAGGAAGCCGGCTCGCCGGGCCTGGCGGCGTTCTGCCAGGCGCAGCGCGAGAGCCTGGCCGCCGACGTCTTCATCGCCAGCGACGGCCCGCGCCTGGCAGCCGCCCGCCCCACCCTGTTCATGGGCTCGCGCGGCGCGGTCAATTTCGAACTGTCGCTGCGCGCCCGCGACCGCGGCTATCACTCGGGCAACTGGGGCGGCCTGCTGGCCAACCCCGCCATCATCCTGTCGCACGCCATCGCCACGCTGGTGGACGCGCGCGGCCGCATCCAGGTGCCGGGCCTGCGCCCGCCGCCCATCCCGGCCCCGGTGGCCGCCGCGCTGGCCGACCTGGAGGTCGGCGGCGGTCCCGACGATCCCGCGATCGACAGCGACTGGGGCGAACCGGGGCTGTCGCCCGCGGAACAGGTGTTCGGCTGGAACAGCCTGGACGTGCTGACCTTCGGCGCCGGCGATCCGGCCAAGCCGGTCAACGCCATTCCGCCGGCCGCCTCGGCCTGGTGTCAGCTGCGCTTCGTGGTCGGCACCGACTGGAAGGCGCTGGAACGCCACGTGCGCGCCCACCTCGATGAGGCCGGCTTCGGCGACGTGCAGGTGCGCGTCGGCATGCAGGCCGGCGCCACCCGGCTGTCGCCCGACAACCCGTGGGTGCGCTGGGCCGCCGCCTCGATCGAGCGCAGCACGGGGCTGCGGCCGGCCCTGCTGCCCAACCTGGGCGGCTCGCTGCCCAACGACATCTTCGCCGACCTGCTCGGCCTGCCCACGCTGTGGGTGCCGCATTCCTACCCCGCCTGCGCCCAGCACGCGCCCAACGAGCATCTGCTGGGCAGCGTGGCGCGCGAGGGCCTGGCCATCATGGCCGGCCTGTTCTGCGACCTGGGCGACCAGGGCGCCGCGCTGCGCCTGGCCGCCCGCAACACCGTTACCATTGCCCAACCCTGACCGGACCCGACCATGATCGCCAGAATCCGCGCCGCCGCGCTGGCCTGCTTTTCGGCCCTTGCCCTGCAAGCCACCGTGGGCGCGCCCGCCGCCCATGCCGCCTACCCCGAACAGGCCATCAAGCTGGTGGTGCCGTTCACGCCCGGCGGCGCCACCGACGCCGTGGCCCGCCTGCTGGCCAACCGGCTGTCGGGCAAGCTGGGCCAGGCCGTGATCGTCGAGAACCGGCCCGGCGCCTCGACCGTCATCGGCGCCAACGCCGTGGCGCAGGCCCAGCCCGACGGCTACACGCTGATGCTGTCGGGCAGCACCACCTACACCGTGCTGCCGGCGCTCAAGCGCGACCTGCCCTACGATCCGCGCGGCAGCTTCGAGCACATCGCCATCGTGGCGCTGGCGCCGGTGGTGTTGCTGGTGCAGAACAGCCTGCCAGCCGAGACCGCGCAGCAGGCGGCCGACCTGGCCCGCCGCCAGACCGCCAGCGGCGGCCTGATGTACGGCACCTTCGGCCCGGGATCGGCGCCGCACCTGGTGGGCGAAATGTTCGCCGAGGCCGCCGGCGCCAAGATGACGCCGGTGCCCTACAAGGGCAGCGCGCAGTTCATCACCGCCCTGATCGGCGGCGAGATCGCGCTGGGCGTGGACACGGTGTCGTCGGCCGCGCCGCAGGTCAAGGCCGGCAAGGTGCGCGCGCTGGCCGTCACCGGCGAACACCGCGTGCCGCAATTGCCGGACGTGCCGACCTTCATCGAAAGCGGCCTGCCGGGCGTGTCGATGGTGGGCTGGTACGGGCTGGTGGCGCCGGCCCGCACGCCGCAACCGGTGCTGGCCACGCTGAACCGCGCGGTGGCCGAAATCATGGCCGATCCACAGGTGCAACGCGCCGTCACGGATCTGGCGCTGGAACCGGTCTACCTGGACGGCGCGGCCTTCACGGCGCGCATGCAGCAGGAATTGCAGACCTTCGGCGAAGTGGGCCGGCGCGCCGAGATCAAGCTGGATTGAGGCCGGCGGGGGCGGCGGATCGCATGCAGCCACCCCACGCCATCAGGGCGAAGGCTGCAGGCGCCATCCTCGCGCGCGCTGCTGCCTGTGCCACATCGAGGCATAGACGCCGTCCCGCGCCAGCAACTCGGCATGCGTTCCGGATTCGCACAGGCGCCCGCCATCGAGCACCAGGATCTGGTCGGCATGCTGGATCGCATTGAGGCGATGGGCGATGACCACCACGGTGCGTCCGCGCGCCAGGTCGCCGATAGCGCGCCGGATCTCGGCCTGGGCCGACGGATCCACGCTCGCGGTCGCCTCGTCCAGCAGCAGGATCGGCGCGTCCTTGAGCAGCGCCCGGGCGATGGACAGCCGCTGGCGCTCGCCGCCAGACAGCGACTCCGCATTCTCGGACAACCGCGTGTCGTAGCCTTGCGGCAAGGCCATGATGAAGTCATGCGCGTAGGCGCGGCGCGCCGCGGCCTCGATCTCGGCCTGGGTCGCGTCGGGCCTGCCGATCAGCAGGTTGTCGCGCACCGAGCCGGAAAACAGCACGACCTCCTGGAACACGATCGCCACGCGCTCGTGCAGCGCCCGCGTGCCCAGTTGCCGCACATCCACGCCCCCCAGCCGGATGCTGCCTGCCGTCACATCCCACAGCCGCGCCAGCAGGTGCGCCAGCGTGGTCTTGCCGGCCCCGCTGCGGCCGACAATCGCGGTCAGGCCATTGGCCGGAATGCGGCACGACACGCCGGCCAGGACCGGCTCGCCGCCGTCATAGGCAAAGCTCACGTCGCGCAACTCGAAATCCTGGCCTTGCGGCAGGGATGGGCATGCCGGTTCGGGCAGCGGCGGCTGCCGCAGGATATCCTCGATGCGCTGCATGGCGCGTTGCGCGAAGCGCAGCAACAAGGTGGACAGGCCGACCTCGAACAGCTGGCGGTACAGCGGCAGCGCCACTACCAGGAACAGCAACAATTGCCGCGGCCCGTAGGACGCATCGGCCAGGCGTGCCGCGCCCGCCAGCGCCACGGCCACGAACCCCGCTTCCAGCACGAAGCCGAACAACGCCAGCCAGGGCGCCGGCCGCGATTCCACCGCGGTCACCGCGGCCAGCTGCTCGTCCAGGATGCCGCGCAGCCGGCGCCAGGCCTGCCCGTGGCGACCGAAGCCGCGCCATACCGGAACACCGGCCACATACTCGGCCAGCGCAGCCTGTGCCGTCTCGTTGGCGGCGAACATCCGTTCGCCGGGCCGTCGCGCCACGCGCTGCGTCCAGGCCATCGCCAGCGCGGCCAGCGGCATCACCGCCGCCACCCATAGCGCCATCGGTCCGTCCAGCCAGGCCAGGAACAACAGCAGAAAGCACGGCATCGCCAGTCCCGCCACGAAAACGCCCAGGAAGTGCGACCAGATCGACTCGACCATGTCCAGATCCGAGGTCAGCCGCGCGGCCAAATCGCCATCGCGCTGACGCGCGAACCAACCCATCGGCAGGCGCCGCAGATGGTCCGCGAGCCGCAGCCGCGCTTCGCCCATCATGGCGTAGGCGCCGGCGAAGATCAGCGGCATGGCGCGCTGGCCGGCCGCGATGCGCAGCCAGACCAGCGCGGCCAGCCCCGCGGTCGCCGCCAGGATGAAGCCTGGCGAAGCCTGGCCCGCGAATCCGCGCCGCAGCAGAAGGTACAGCGCGCCGTAGAACGCGGCGCTCAACGCCCCTTCCGCCACCGCCCAGGCGACGCCCCGCGCCAGGCGCGCGTCGCGCCGTCCCGCCAACCTGAATCCGGCCTGCGCCAACGCTCGGATCATGCCTGTTCTCCCTGCGCGCCCAGGCGCCAGTCGAGCGCGTCCTCGTGGTCGCGCCATAGTTCACGATAGGCGGCGCAACCCGCCAGCAGGCACTCATGCGTGCCCTGCCCCACCACCCGCCCCCGCGCCATCACGACAATGTGGTCCGCCTGCATGACCGTGTGCAGCCGGTGCGCGATCATCAGCACGGTGCGGCCGCGACACAGCCGGGACAGCGCGTCCTGCACCAGGTCTTCGTTCTCGGCATCGATGCTGGAAGTGGCTTCGTCCAGCAACAGGACCGGCGCGTCCTTGAGCAGCGCCCGGGCGATCGACAGCCGCTGGCGCTCGCCGCCAGACAGCCGCGCGCCGCGTTCGCCGATGACGGTCTGGTAACCGTGCGGCAACGCCATGATGAAATCGTGGGCGCTGGCCGCGCGCGCGGCGCTTTCGAGCTGCCCGGCGCTGGCGTCGGCCCGCGCCAGCCGCAGGTTGTCGGCGATGGTGCCATGGAACAGGAACACGTCCTGGAACACCACGCTGACCTGCGCCAGCAACGCATCCAGCGGCCAGTCCCGCACGTCTCGTCCGCCCACCCGCACCTGGCCCGCGCTGGCGTCATACAGGCGCGGCAACAGCCGCGCGAGCGTGCTCTTGCCCGACCCGCTCGCCCCCACCAGCGCGGTCAGGCGACCGGCGCCGGCCCGAAACGACACGCCGTCCAGCGCCAGCCGGTCGCCATAGCGATGGCTGACGCTGTCGTATTCGATCGACAGCGCGCCCGCCGGCGCGGTGGCGCCCGGCGTCTGTGCCAGCGCCGGCTCGGCCAGCACGGCATTGATGTGGGCCAGCGCCTGCGCTCGCTGCGACTGCTCGCCCAGGACGAACGTCAGGCGCAACAGCGGTTGCAGCACGGCGGGCGCCAGCAGCAGGAACAGGAAGAGCGTCGGGATGTCCAGCGCGCCCCGCGCGTGCAGCCAGACCCCCAGCGGCGCCACCAGCAGCAGATTCGAGGACAGCAGCCCCACGTACACCAGCCAACCCCGGGCGCTGGCGCGCGCATACTGCGCCACCCAGTCCGCGGAACCGTGGATGGCGGCCGCCAGCCGGCTGAAGGAACGCGCCTCGAGTCCGAACGACTTCACCACCTGCACGCCGCGCACATACTCGCCGACCTGGTCGGCGATCTCGCGCTGCAACGCGCTCCAGCGGCCCGCGCCGCTGGCGGCGCGGCGCATCAGCACCGCCTGGGCCGCCAGCGCCGCCGGCAAAGGCGCCACCGCCGCCAGGGCCAGGCGCCAATCGACCGCGAACAGCACGGCGAGCGCCGCCAGCGGCACCACGGCCGCCGCCACCGCGTCCGGCAGCATGTGCGCCAGGAAGCCCTCCAGTCCGTTGACATCGTCCGTCAGCACGCGCCGCAACCCGCCACGGCCACGCGCGGCAAAGAAAGACAGCGGCACCTGGCCGAGCTTGCGGGCCAGCGCCAGGCGCAGGCGGTGCTGGATGCTGAAGGCGCCGCGATGCGCCAGGACGTGGCTGGCCGCCATGGCGGCCCAGCGCAGCGCCAGCGCCGCGAGTGTCCAGCCGGCCAGCATGCGGACGGACGCCAGGTCGGGCGCCGGACCGCACCATTCCACCGCCATCCGGTAGATGAGCCAGAACGGCGCCACGCTCAGCGCCGCCGACACGATCGCCGTCGCCACCGACAGGCCCAGCAGTCCGGGCGAATGCCGCACCAGGCTGGCGAAACGATGGCCGCCCGCGTCCATCGCGGGATCGGAGGCATCGGCGTCCGGGATGGCGACGCCCTGCGGCGCCTTGGGCGCGCTCATCGGACGGCTCCCTCGAGCCGGCGCAGGCCCAGCGCGATCAACAGCAGGGCCACCAACGCCGCCGCCCACGCCAGCCCGAACGCGTAGCGGTAGCCCAGCGCCTGGCCGAGCCCGCCGATGACGGCCGCCGCGGCGGCGTTGGACAGGCTTTCACAACATTGCATGACGGTGTAGTCCGTGCCCGGCCGGCGCGGCGAAGCCCAGTTCATGAACAGCGCCCAGACCGTCACGTACATGGCGCCTTCGGCCAGCGATTGCACCGCGAAGGCCGCGAAGATCACGCGGACATCACTGACCTGCGCCGCCTGCAGGCCCCACGCCGTGCCCAGCAGCAGCGTCGCACCCGCCAGCGACGCCAGCACGGCGCCGCGGTCGCCCAGCCAGCGAATCAGCGGAATGCCGATCACCACGCCGCCCACGGCGCTGGCCACCAGGTTGCTGACCTGCAGGCCGCCCGCCTGCGCCACCGACATGCCATGATCGATGAGCCAGGGTTGCAGCAAGGTCGCCACGGCCGTGCCGGCGCACTTGAACAGGATGGCGATCAGCAGCGCCCAGCCCAGGTCGCGGTGTTCACGCAGGTCTCGCAGGCGCACTCGCCCTTCAGGGCCGGGCGCCGGGTCGCCTTCGGCGGCCGTCGCCGGCGGTTGGCGCCAGCGCCGGCCGAGCAGCAGCGGCAGGTAGAGCAGCAGCATCAGGCCGGCCAGGCCCTGCATGGCCACGGCCCAGCCCCAATGCTGATACACGACCAGCAGGCCGCCGCCGCCCGCCAGCATGCCGCCGATGAACGCCGACACCTGGATCGCGTTGGCGGCGCCCGCCGTGCGGCCGCGCATGCGGGCCACGGCATAGGCATTGGTCACGATGTCCTGCGTGGCGCAGACCAGATTCAACGCCACCGCGCCCGCCACGCACAGATAGAGCTCGGTGGACGGCGGGAAATTCGCCAGCAGCAGGCACAGCACGATGGCCAGCCATTGCGTCGCGCCGACCACATAGGCATGGCTGCGTCGCGCGCACCAGTTCTCGATCGGCCCGGCCCACAGGAATTTCAGCGCCCAGGGCAGGAACGCCAGGCCCGTCAGGCTCACGTCGGACACGCTGTGGCCGCCGTCGCGGATCAGCACGCCCAGGGCATTGAAGGCCAGGCCGCTCGGCAGGCCCTGCGCGAAATACATCAGGCCCAGGGCCACGAACTGGCTGCGCCGGTCCGAAGAACGTTGCGTCGCCATGCTAGAAATCCAGGCCCACGCGCACGCCCACCACCCGGCCCGTGCCCGCCACCACCAGGTCGTTGAGCGCGCGGGTGTAGTAGACGCGGTCCGTCAAATTCTTGCCGTAGACGCCGACCGTCCAATGGCGGTCGACGCGGTAAGTCAGTTGCGCATCCAGCAAGGTGTAGGCGTCGTTCTTGGCCGTGGCGGTGGGATAGAGATAGGACGAGCCCTGATGCCGCACCGCCAGGCCCGCCTCCCAGCCCGGCGCGAAGCGCCACGCCGCCGTCACGCCATAGCTCTGGCGCGGCGTGTTGGGAAACTGCTGGCCGGCATAGTCCACGCCGCCCTTGTGGTAATCGTCATAGACCGCCTTGACCAGGCCGACGAAGGCGCTCAGGTCCACGCTGCGCACGGGCCGCCAGGTGCCGGTCAGTTCCATGCCCACGTTGTGCGATCGGCCCGCGTTGCTGGTCAGGCTTTGGCCGCCGCTGCCGATGGTCACGACCTGCTGGTCGCGCAGCTTGGTGTAGAAGCCGACGGCGCTTACATTCCAGCTCTCGTCGAGTCCCTGCAGGCGGTAGCCCAGTTCGGCGTAGTTGCCATACTCGGGCTGGTAGGCCTGCGCGGCGGAAGCGCTGTCGGTCGCGTACTGGTTGAAGCCCGAGGCCTTGTAGCCGCGCGCCAGGGTGGCCCAGGCGAACTGCAGGACATCGGGGCGGTATTCGAGCGTCAGGCGCGGCAGCAGCACGGTGTCGTGCGTCTTGCCGCGCAGCGTTTCCACGGCGCTGTAGGGTCCGGCGCTTTGCGTGCTGCGCCAGTCCATGCGGCGCTCGTCGCGTTCGACGCGCAGCGCCCCCGCGATGCGCCAGCGCGGGTCGAAACGCCAGCCCAGTTCGCCGAAGATCGCCGCCGTCGCCCCCTTGATGCGGGCCGACGTCACACTGCTGAAGACATTGGGCATCGCGAAGGTATACGGCGAATCGCGGCGGATCTTCGAACCATACAGGCCGGCCATCCAGTCCAGGCCGGTCTCGCCGCTGGGCAGATGCGACAGGCGGGCCTCGGCGCTGTACTGCTCGACAGAGGAATTGAAGCCGCTGGATGCCCCCAGCACCGACTCGGGCATCCAGTAATCCCAATCCATCCGGCTGCCGCCGAGGTTGACGGCGAGCCGGTTGCCATTGGCCAGCTCACGGTCATACGAGCCCGTGACCAGGGTGTAGGACAGGTCATTCTGGCCCGCTTCGCTATTGCCGGAATGGTGCTTGTCCGCGAGTTGGCGCGTGGTGAAGAAGTCGTTGCCGCCCCGCGTTTTCACGCCGTGCACGCCCAACCGCCATTCACCGCCCGCATCGTCCACGTGCAGGAACTTGACGCGGCCGAAGCGGCTGCGCCAGCCGCCGGTGTCGTCACGGTCCAGGACGTCGTTCTTGACGTAGCCATCGGCGTTTTCGGCGCCGCCCGCGATACGGATGGCGGTGCGGTCGGACAGGGGGATATCCATGGCCGCCGTCTCGCGCCGGCGGTTGCCGGTGGCGTACTCGAGCTGGGCGTTGCCGCCGAACGCGAAGCCCGGATCGCGGGTGCGCACGGCCACCAGCCCGCCCATGCTGTTCTGGCCGTACAGGGTGCTTTGCGGTCCTCGCAGCACCTCGATCTGCTCGACATCGAACAACTGGCCCAACGTCATGACGGTCATGGGCACGCCGTCGATCAGCACGCTGGTGCTGACGCTGTCGGATTCATCGTCCGAGAAGCCCAACCCGCGGATGGTGAGGCTGGGCGTGTTTTGCGTGAAGCTGGTGAAGTAGACGTTGGGCGAACGCAACGCCACGTCGAACAGGCCGTCCAGGCCATCGCGTTCAACGGCAAGTCCGTCAATCACGGTGACGCTGGCGGGCGTGACTTGCTCGGCCGCGCCTTGCTTGGTGGCGGTGACCACCACCGGCGCCAGCCGGACGGCATCCGCGGCCGCTTCGCCATTGGCCGCGTTGGCCGCGGGTGGCGCCGCGCGCAGGGAAAGGGGCGCGGCCAGCGCCAGGGACAGGCCAACGGCCAGGGCAGTTCGGGTAGGCATGGACATGAAAATCGCACAGGGGTGAGAAGGAATCGGCCATACAATATCGATTCTCATTAACAATTACTGCCCGAATCGGCAGTATTCCTGCCCGGATCGGGAGCATTTGCAATGGACCTGCCGTTGATCGACCTTGCCCGGCACCTGCCCGACGACCCCAACCCGCCGCCCGAACTGTGGCCGTCGGCGCCCCAGCCCAATGCGGTGCACCAGACCGGCACCGGACTGACGGCGTTCGCCAGCCACAGCCGCTACGAGCAGCCGGTCGATTGCCTGATCTGCGATTCCGACCAGCGCCTGCTGCTGTCGATTTGGCCCAAGGGCGGCATGGACGTGGCCGTGGATGGCCGCCAGCAGCGGCTGCAGAGCCGTCAACTGCTGTGCGGCACGCTGGGCGGCGGCCCCTGGCACACGCAGATGCATGGCGACATGCCGCATGTCGGGCTGCTGGTATCCCCTGCCCTGCTGCGCCAGATCGCCGGCGAAGACGGCGATGCCCTGGCCGCCGACCTGGAACGCGGCCTTGGCCTGTGGCTGACCCCGAGCGATCCGCGGCTGCTGCAGGCGGCCCAGGAACTGGACAGCGCCTTGATGGGCGGCGCCAGTTCGCCGTTGCTGCGCGAGGCCCGCAGCCTGGAGTTCCTGATCCAGGTGCTGCGCGTGCGCGGCGCCGCCCGCGCCGAGGGCGTCGCGGCGCGGCCGGCCGCCGTGCGCCGCGCGGACCATGAACGCCTGCACCAGGCCCGCAGCCTGTTGCTGGCCGACCTGGCGCAGCCGCCCTCCATCGCCGATCTGGCGCGCCAATGCGGCATGAACACCTTCAAGCTCAAGCAGGCCTTCAAACAGTACTTCGGCCTGCCGGTGCATACGCTCTACCAGCGCGAACGCATGCGCGCGGCCTGGGACCTCATCGCAACGGGCGGGCTCAGTGTGTCGCAGGCGGGACTGAAGCTCGGCTACACCAACATGAGCCACTTCTCCAGCGCGTTCAAGCGGGTCCACGACGTCCTGCCGAACCAGGTCAAGCGCGGCGGATAGGCGATCGTGGTCGGCGCGGTCCCCGACCCGCCGCCCGGCTCGCGGTCCTACATCGTCCTACTCTGGCCCCATTTCGACTAGAATCAGAACCATTCTCAATAAAAGACACCGGTCCGCGGCCGGGTCGAAAAATAACGAGGCGCGTTCTGAAACCCACGTTCCGTTTGTCCATGGCCTGGCTCCACACCTGGGTCGGCCTGTGGTTTTCCTGGCTGCTGTTCGCCGTCTTCCTGACGGGCACCCTGGCGGTATTCGCCGAACCCATCACCCATTGGATGACGCCCGAGCACCACGCGGCCGAGGCCGAGGCGGCGGCGCGCGAGCCCGTCAAGGTGGATCGCGCGCGCCGGCTCGACCTGGCGGTGCAGTACATGGCGCAGCATCACCCCGGCGCCGGCATGTGGGAGATCTGGCCGGTCGACCGCTTTCACGACAACGGCCTGGTGGCGTACTGGTTCGATCGCGACGGCCAATACGCCGACGCCGAACTGGATCCCGAGACGGGCCAGGAACTGCCAGAGGAAGCGCATCACGCGCAAGGCCGCGCCACGTTCGGCGGCAACCATTTCGTCGACTTCCACTACAACCTGCATGCCCAGCCGCTGGGCGTGTGGATCGTGGCCTTCGCGGCCATGGCGATGCTGGTGGCGATGGTGTCGGGCGTGGTGACGCACAAGCGCATCTTCAAGGACTTCTTCACCTTCCGCGCAAAGAAAGGCCAGCGCTCGTGGCTGGACGCGCACAACGCCACGGCGGTGCTGACCCTGCCGTTCCAGTTCATGATCGCCTACACCGGCATCGTGATCTCGGCCCTGACGCTGATGCCCGCGCCGATCGCCGCGGCCTATGGCAGCGGCGCCGAGGCCGCCCGCCAGTATCTTGCCGAACTCTCCCGCGAAGACCGGCCGACGCCGACCGGCGCCGCGCTGGCCGTGCCGGCGCTGGAGCCCCTGGTGGCCCGCGCCGAACAATTGATCGGGCAGACCGCGCGCGCCATCGTCATCAACAATCCGGAAGACGGCTCGATGCGCATCGCGGTCTATGGCTGGAACGAGACGGCGGACCAGCAGGTCCACATCAGCAGCACCAGCGGCATGGCCGAATTCTCCGGCGCCAGCGGCGAACTGCTGCGCCTGCGCGCGCCCGGCGGCGTCGAAGGCGGCGCCGCGCCGCTGACGCGCCAGGTGATGGCCGACCTGCACATGGTCAAGTTCGGCGGGCTGGCCATGAAATGGCTGTATTTCCTGTGCGGCCTGGCCGGCGCCGCCATGATGGGCACCGGCGCGGTGCTGTTCATGGTCAAGCGCCGCAACAAGATGGGCCACGAATTCGGCGCCGCCACCGCGCGCGTCTACCGCCTGATCGAGGGCCTGAACGTGGCCGCGCTGGCCGGCCTGGCGATCGCCTGCGTCGGCTATCTGTGGGCCAACCGACTGCTGCCGGTGGCGCTGCCGCAGCGCGCCGGCTGGGAGCTGCGCGCTTTCTTCATCATCTGGGCGCTGACGCTGGCCCACGCCTGGCTGTGCACGCCGCGGCGTGCATGGATCGGGCAATTGGCCGCGCTGTCGGCGCTGTGCCTGCTGCTGCCGCTGCTGTCGCTGGCGACGATCGGCGACCATCCGCTGGCGCAGATCGCGCGCGGCGACTGGGAAAGCGCCGGCGTCGAACTGACGGCCGTGGCCACCGGCCTGGCGGCCGGCTGGGCCGCGCTACGATTGCGGAAGAAGCCGCTGTCGGCGCCGCCGCCGCGCAACGCCCGACCGCCCCAGGAAGCCACGGCATGAATCTGAACGACGCATACGGCATCGCCATGGCGCTGCTGCTGACCTATTCGGGCATGGCCTGCCTGAGCCTGGCGATGCCGCGCCACTACGACCAGGTCTGGGGCCGCGATCCCTCCGCCAACCACACCCGCGTGCTGCGCGCCGCCGGCATCCTGCTGTTGCTGCTGGCGCTGCTGCCCTGCGTCGGCCTGTGGGGCAACACCGTGGGCGTGGTGGCCTGGCTGGGCTGGCTGTCGGCCGGCGCGCTGCTGTGGGTCGGCATGCTGTCGTGGTCGCCGCGCCCGGCGATGCGCACCGCCGCGCTCGCGGTGGTGATCTCGATCGCCGGGGTCGGCTTCGGCTTCTAGGGCCGCATTGCGCCCGCCCCGGCCCGGCCGGGGCCGTTTGACCGGCATCAAGCCGGCCTGACAAACGCCTCGGCGGCCCGGTTTTTGACACCATAGGTGGTGGTAGAGTTTTCCTACCCCACAACATATGGTGTCAGCGATGCAACTCCAACACATCCTCAAGCGCGACGGCCGGGTCGTCGCATTCGACCGCGACAAGATCGCGGCGGCACTCGCCGCCGCCGGCCGCAGCACCGGAGAACTGGACGCCGACGTCGCGCAGGGACTGGCCAGCGCGGTGATCGCGGCGCTGGCCGCCGAGGGCAACGTCTGCCCCGGCGTGGAGACCATCCAGAACCAGGTCGAGGAAACGCTGGTCAAGGCCGGCTACTGGCGCACCGCCCGCGCCTACATCGTCTACCGCGAGCAGCACGCCCGCCTGCGCGCGCTGCGCCACACCCTGGTGGACGTGGAAAGCGCCATGGAGGAATACCTGGAACAGCGCGACTGGCGCGTCAACGCCAACGCCAACCAGGGCTACAGCCTGGGCGGCCTGATCCTGAACGTGGCCGGCAAGGTCACCGCCAACTACTGGCTGTCCAACGTCTTCACGCCCGAGGCCGGCCAGGCCCACCGCGACGGCGACATCCACATCCACGACCTCGACATGCTCAGCGGCTATTGCGCCGGCTGGTCGCTGCGCCAGCTGCTGACCGAGGGCTTCAACGGCATCCCCGGCAAGATCGAGGCCACGCCGCCGCGCCACATGTCGGCGGCCATCGGCCAGATCGTCAACTTCCTGGGCACGCTGCAGAACGAATGGGCCGGCGCCCAGGCCTTCAGCTCGTTCGACACCTACATGGCGCCCTTCATCCGCCGCGACGCGATGACCTACGCGGAGGTCAAGCAGTGCATGCAGGAACTGATCTACAACCTGAACGTGCCGAGCCGCTGGGGCACGCAGACGCCGTTCACCAACCTGACCTTCGACTGGACCTGCCCGGCCGACCTGAAGGAGCAGATCCCCTACGTCGGCGGCGAGGAAATGCCGTTCGCCTATGGCGACCTGCAGGCCGAGATGGACATGATCAACCGCGCCTACATCGAGGTGATGATGGCCGGCGACGCCAAGGGGCGCGTGTTCACCTTCCCGATTCCCACCTACAACATCACGCCCGACTTCGACTGGGACCACCCCAACACCGAGCGCCTGTTCGAGATGACCGCGCGCTACGGCCTGCCGTACTTCCAGAACTTCCTCAATTCCGACCTGGAGCCGCACATGGTGCGCTCCATGTGCTGCCGCCTGCAGCTGGACCTGCGCGAGCTGCTCAAGCGCGGCAACGGCCTGTTCGGCTCGGCCGAGCAGACCGGCTCGGTGGGCGTGGTGACGGTCAACTGCGCGCGGCTGGGCCATACCTGCCGCGGCGACGAGGCCGCGCTGATGGCGCGCCTGGACCTGCTGCTGGGCCTGGGCCGCGATGTGCTGGAGACCAAGCGCAAGGTGGTGCAGCGCTACATCGACCAGGGCCTGTATCCGTACACCCGGCGCTACCTCGGCACGCTGCGCAACCACTTCAGCACGCTGGGCGTGAACGGCATCAACGAGATGATCCGCAACTTCAGCGACGGCGCCGACGACGTCACCACGCCGGCCGGCCACGCGCTGGCGGTGCGGCTGCTGGACCGGGTGCGGGCGCGCATGACCGAGTTCCAGGAGGAGACCGGCCACCTCTACAACCTGGAGGCCACGCCGGCCGAAGGCACCACCTACCGCTTCGCCCGCGAGGACCGCAAGCGCTATCCCGGCATCCTGCAGGCCGGCACCGAGGCCCAGCCCTACTACACCAACTCCAGCCAGCTGCCGGTGGGCCACACCGATGATCCGTTCGAGGCGCTGGCCCTGCAGGAAGCGCTGCAGGGCAAGTACACCGGCGGCACCGTGCTGCACCTGTACATGAACGAGGCCGTGTCGTCGGCCAGCGCCTGCAAGGAACTGGTGCGGCGCGCGCTGTCGAATTTCCGGCTGCCGTACATCACCGTCACGCCGACGTTCTCGATCTGCCCGAACCACGGCTATCTGGCCGGGCACCACGAGTTCTGCCCCAAGTGCGACGCCGAACTGCTGGCGAAACAGGCGTCGTGCTGCGCGCCGGCCTGACCGCGCCGTCCATCGAGTTTTTCCCCGGGCGATCCCCGCCCGGCCCTTTCCCCAGGAGCCATCATGCAAACCGTGATCACCCCGCAAGCCATCGCCCCGCAGGCCGCGCATCTGGACGACAGCCAGCGCGTGCGCTGCGAAGTCTGGACCCGCGTCATGGGCTATCACCGCCCCGTGTCTTCCTTCAATACCGGCAAACAAGGCGAATTCAATGAACGCAGATCGGAAGGCGTCGTGTAGGGAAAGAGTGTAGGCTATAGTGTAGATCTC
>ERZ1739169.70-NODE-70-length-31719-cov-14.709986_pt1 | contig 31719 bp, 29 predicted proteins | sample MGYA00581756_ERZ1739169 | MGnify/ENA primary metagenome ERZ1739169 (study PRJEB40789, sample SAMEA7425667) | Salamandra salamandra | biome: salamander skin | place: Germany | collected 2020-03 | study: cvxcv | reverse complement strand
GTCGCGCGCCGGCGTGCCGGCCGGCCCCGGCAACAGCTCGGCGTGGCGGCCCGCGCTGGCCGCCTGCCAGGCGCGCGCATGGCTTTGCATCGACCACGCGTCCAGTTCTTCGCGGCGCAACTGCCACTGCTCGGCGATACGCTCCGCGCTCTCGATCTGATGGATCAAGGGATAACGTTGCAGCAGTCCGGGGTTCAGCGATTCGAAGCCGCGGAACTCGCCCTGCCCCAGCGTCACGTCCAGGAACATGGGCACCCGGCTCATGCTCTCGACGCCGCCCGCCACCACGTAGCGCATATCGCCCGCGGCAATCGCCTGCGCCCCGACATGCACGGCTTGCTGGCTCGACCCGCACATGCGGTTCAAAGCCACGCCCGGCACCGTTTGCGGCAGGCCCGCCAGCAGCGCGGCCAGGCGGCCGATGTTGGCGCCCTGCTCGCCCGCCTGGCTGACGCAGCCGGCCACCACGTCGTCCACCTGTCCGGCCGGCAGGCCGGCGCGGGCCAGCACGCCCTGGATGGCCATGGCCAGCAAGTCATCGGGCCGGGTATGGGCCCACCAGCCGCCGCGCCGCCCGAACGGGGTGCGCACCGCTTCCACGATCACCGCGTCATTCATGCCGGCGTCTCCTCGGCGTACAGCCGTTCGATCTCGTCCGCGTAGCTGCGGTAGATGCTGGCGCGCCGCACCTTCATGGTCGCGGTCACCTCGCCATCGTCATGATCCAGTTCCTTGGTCAGCAGATGGAAGCGCTTGATCTGCGCCACGGGCGCCAGCCCCGCGTTGGCGCGCGCCACCTCGCCGGCCACCAGTTCCCGCACCTGCGCGCACTCGGCCAGCGAACGGAAATGGGTGAAGGCGATGCGCTGCGATTCGGCCCACTTGCCCACCGTCTCGAACTCCAGCTGGATCAGCGCGGCCACATAGCGCCGGCCGTCGGCGACGACCACGCACTCCTTCACGTAGGGACTGCTCTTGACCGCGTTCTCGATCTCGGACGGCGTCAGGTTCTTGCCGCCGGCCGTGATCATGATGTCCTTCAGGCGATCGACGATGCGCAGCTGGCCGTCCCGCACCGCGGCCACGTCGCCCGTGTGCAGCCAGCCGTCGCGCACCGTGTCGGCGGTGGCGGCGTCGTTCTTGTAGTAGCCCGCGAACACCATCTCGCCGCGCATCTGCAATTCACCCGCCTCGCCCAGGCGCCATTCGACGCCCAGGATCGGCTCGCCCACCGTGCCCGCCTTCACACGGTCCGGGTGCTGGCCGAAGATCATGCCGGTCGACTCGGTCAGGCCATACACCTCCACCAGCGGCACGCCGAGATTGCGGAAGTAGCGCACCACCTCGGGCGCGATCGGCGCCGCCCCCGTCATCGCCACCCGCACGCGCCGCAGGCCGATGAAGTTCTGCAGGGCCCGCAACACCAGCCAGTACCAAAGGGCGTAGGTCAGCCGTTCGCCCGCATTGCGCTGCCCGGCCGACTTTTCCGCGAACGGCGCGCAGGCCGCCATGGCCCGCTGGTACAGCCAGCGCTGCAGGCGCCCGGCCTCCTGCATCTTGATCGAGATCGACGCGTGCAGCTTCTCCCAGATGCGGGGCACGCCCAGAAACACGGTCGGCGCCACTTCGCGCAGGTCTTCCTGCACGGTGCGGATCGACTCGCCGAAATTGACCTGCGCGCCCAGGTAGATGGGCACGAAGGTCGACAGCATCTGCTCGGCCACGTGGCACAGCGGCAGGTACGACAGATGCACGCTGGCCGCGTCCATCCCCAGGCGGTCGGCGATCCCCGGCGCCACGCCGCGCATGTTGCGATAGCTCAGCATCGCGCCCTTGGGCTTGCCGGTCGACCCCGAGGTATAGATCATCAATCCCAGGTCATCCAGCCGCTGTCCGTCCAGCACGCTGTTCAACGCCGGCAGCGCCTCGGCCTCCATCCGCTGGCCGTCGGCCTCCAGTTCGGCGAAGGCGGTGATGCGGTCGCGCTCGGCCGGCGCATAGGAGCGCAGGCCCTTGGTCTCCATCACCACGATGCGGCGCAACAGCGGCAGGCGGTGCGCCACCTGCAGCACCTTGTCGGTCTGCTCCTGGTCCTCGCACACCACCAGCTCGACGTCGGCGTGCTCCAGCACATAGCCCATTTCCTCGGCCGGGCTGGTCGCGTAGACGCCCACCGCCACGCCGCCGACGGCGCCCGCGCCCAGCTGCGTCAACAGCCACTCCAGCCGGTTCTCCGCCACGATCGCCACGCGTGCGCCGCGCGACAGGCCGGCCGCCTGCAGCCCCAGCCCCACGCGGCAGGCGCGGCGCCAGTACTGCGCCCACGACACCGGCTGCCAGATGCCGTAGTCCTTTTGCCGCACGGCGATGCCGTCGGGCTGGCGGCGCGCCTGCTCGCGCAGCATCTGCGGCAGCGTCAGCGCCGGCCAGGCATCCGGCTTCACGCGGGAACCTCCGCCAGGCGCGCTCATGACAGCCAGCGCTTGCGGCGCTTGTAGTGCTTGATGTCGCGAAAGCCGCGCGCCTCGCCCGCCCCGCCCACGCCCAGATAGAACTCGCGCACGTCGGGGTCGGCCGCCAGCTTCTCGGCCGTGCCGTCGATCACCACCTTGCCGGTCTCCATGATGTAGCCGTAATGCGCCACCGCCAACGCCACCGACGCGTTCTGCTCGACCAGCAGCATCGACACCCCCTGTTCGCGATTGATGCGGGCGATGATGGAAAAAATGGTTTCCACCAGCATTGGCGACAACCCCAGCGACGGCTCGTCCAGCAGCATCAGCTTGGGTTGCGCGATCAGCGCCCGCCCGATCGCCAGCATCTGCTGCTCGCCGCCCGACAGATAGCCCGCCAGGCCGCGGCGACGCTCGTACAGGCGTGGAAAATACCCGTACACCAGATCGAAATCGGCCTTGGCGCCGCGCCTGCCGCTCAGCGCGTAGGTCGCGGCCACCAGGTTCTCCTCGACCGACAGATCCTCGAACACACGGCGCCCTTCCATCACATGCGCCAGCCCGGCGCGCACCAGGTTCTGCGGCCGCGCGCCGGCGGTGTCGCCGCCGTCGAACAGGATGCGCCCGCGCGCCAGCTCGCCGTCCTCCAGGTCGAGCAGGCGCGACACCGCCTTCAGCGTGGTCGACTTGCCGGCGCCGTTGCTGCCCAGCAGCGCCACGATGGCGCCGGCCGGCACCGACAGCGACAGGCCGCGCAGCACCTGCACCGCCTTGTTGTAGACCACCTCGATGTTGTTGATGTCCAGCACCGTGGATGGCGACGCGGCGTGTCCGGGAGTCACGGGCGCCTCACTGCAGCACGATCCAGTCGGAAGCCGGCACCATCTGCTTCTGCTTGGTATCGGCGCGATAGATCCGGCCCACCGGAATCGAATTGCCCTTGATGGTGATCGGCACGCCGATCAGTCCGCCGGTGTCGAAGTCCTTGATACCCTCCAGCGCCGCCTTCATGTTGGCGCTGGTCAGCTCCTTGCCCGCTTCCAGCGTGCGCTTGGCCACCTCGGTGAACAGCATCGCCGCCAGGAAGCCCTGCATGTAGCCGGTGCTCTGGTATTGCGGCCGCATCTCGCGGATCTTCTTGAGCATCGGCGCATCGGCCGTCTCGTCGTAGTAATAGCGGTACGGCATCACGCCCATGAAGCCCTCGGCGTCCTCGCCCATCTGCATCACGGTGGAGTTGTCCATGGTCCAGAACGTGCCCATGTAGCGCGTCTTCAGGCCCATGCGCTTGCCCTGCCCGACGAACTCGGGAATCGGCGCCAGCACGTAGCCGTGGAAGATGGTGAAGTCCGGATCGGCGCGGCGCAGCTTGATGACCTCGGTCGACACATCGACGCTACCCGGCGGCGTCATGATCTCGGTGGCCACCGTCAGCCCCAGCTTCTGCGCCACCGCGCGCGAACTGGCGATCGGGTCGCGGCCGAACTCGGTGTCCGAATACACGAACGCCACCTTGGCGCCCGGCTTCTCCTTGGCGATGTAGCGCAGCAGGATGCCGAACATCTCCGTGTAGTCCGGCCCCAGCATGAACTGCGCCGGATACTTGGCCGGGTCGTTCAGCTCGGTCGCGAACGACGCGCCCGTCATCAGGATGTTGCCCGAGCGATTCAGTTCGGCATTGATGGTCTTGGAGAATCCGGTCGAATCGCCATAGTAGAAATTGACCTTGTTCTGGCTGGTGATCTTCTTGAAGGCCGCCACCGACGCGTCCACCTTGTAGGCGGTGTCCTCCGGCACGTAACGCAGCTTGCGGCCCTTGATGCCGCCCTGGTCGTTGACGATCTTGACGTAGTCGGTGATGCCGGCATGGATGCCCTGCCCGGCGAACGCGAACACTCCGCTCAGCGGGATCGAGCCGCCCAGCACCAGGTCCTCCTCGGCCTGGGCCGCCGGCGCCGCGGCCAGCGCCAATGCCACGCCCAAGGGCGCCAGCAACTTCGATAGACCGCTGCCTATCCGGATGCGCTTCATGGTTTCGTCTCCTGGTTCTCTTGGGAATACGCGGCCGCCGTCTAGGTGCGGAATGGCCACAGATGGAAGTAGCGGCGCACGCGGCGCCAGATTTCCGCGAGCCCGTGCGGCTCGAAGATCAGAAAGCCCACGATCAGCAGGCCGAACACGATGGTGCGCGCCGGCGAGATCAGCCGCAGGGCATCGCCCCCCACCGGCAGCCAGCCCACCACCAGCTTGAGCAGTTCGGGCACCATGGTCATGAACACGGCGCCCAGGATGGAACCCAGGATCGACCCCATGCCGCCCACGATGATGGCCGCCAGGAAGAAGATCGACATGATCAGCGGAAAGCTCTCCGGCGTGACCACGCGGAAGAAATACGCCCACAGGCCGCCCGCCACGCCCGCATAGAACGACGACAGCCCGAACGACAGCAGCTTGTAGCGCAGCAGGTGGATGCCCAGCACCTCGGCGGAAATGTCGCGGTCGCGGATCGCGATGAACGCGCGGCCGATGCGCGTGCGGAACAGGTTGGCCGCGCCCAGCACCATCAGCGCCGTCAACGGCACGATCAGCCAATAGATCTTGAACGACGTGTCCAGATCGATCCCCAGCAGCCGCGCCGGCGGCACCTGCAGCCCGCCCGTGCCACCGGTGAAGGCCCAATTCGCGAACACGAAGTGCGCGATGAAAGACGCCGCGATGGTCGAGATCGCCAGGTACAGCCCCTTGACCCGCAGCGACGGAATCCCCACCAGCAACCCGCCCAGCATCGCCACCACGCCGGCCCCCAACAGATTCAGCAGCACCGGCGTGCCCAGCCGCAGCTCCATCACCGCAACGGTGTACGCGCCCAGCCCCATGAAGGCGGCCTGCCCCAGACTCACCAGCCCGGTGTAGCCGGTCAGGATGTTCAACCCCGTGGCGCTGGCCACGTTGATCGCCACCAGGCACGCCAGGTACAGCCAGTAGGCGTCGGCCACGAACGGGAACAGCGCCAGCGACGCCGCCAGCAACGCCAGCCACAGCCGCTGGGTTGTTGTGTCGAACAGCGCCTCGTCGGCCCGGTAGGTCTCTTTCGCGGTCGCGATGCGCATGGCTACAGCCTCTCGATTTCGCGCGTGCCGAACAGCCCGTAGGGCCGCATCATCAGCACCGCCACCAGCACCACGAAGGTCGCCAGCAGTTTGTATTCGCCGCCCAGGTAGGCCCCGGCCCAGGCCTCCAGCAGCCCGATGAAGATGCCCCCCACCAGCGCCCCCGCCACGCTGTCCAGCCCGCCCACGATCACCACCACCAGCACCGACAGGCCGAACACGCCCATCGACGACGAGATGCCGCCGATCGCCCCCACGATCACCCCCGACACCGCCGCGATCGCGCCCGCCGCCGCCCACGACAGCGAGAACACCCGCGGCACGTTGATGCCCATCGCATACGCCGCCCCCTGGTCCGACGCCGTGGCGCGCAACGCCACCCCGCCGCGCCAGTAGCGGAACACCGCCAGCACCAGCAGCACCAGCGCCAGCGCCACCCAGAAGCCGTAGAACACCTTGGGCGCGACAAACGCCTCGCCCACCATCACCGGCGCGCGCGGCATGAACTCCGGCAGGCGGCGCTGGTCCGCGGTCCAGATCAGTTCCACCACGCCCACCAGGATCGACGCCAACCCCACGGTAATCATGAACACCGAGATCGGCGATTCGCCCAGCATCGGCCGGATCGTCACCCGCTCCACCACCGCGCCCAGCACGGCCGACAGCGCCACCGCCCCGGCGATCGCCGCCCACACCGGCCAGGCCATGCCGGCGGCGAAGGCATAGAACACATAGGCGCCCATCATCAGGAATTCGCCGATGGCGATGTTCACCACCCGCGTCGCCTTGTAGACGATCACGAACGCCAGCGCCGCCAGCGCGTACAGGCCGCCGCTGCCCAGCCCCGCCAGCGTCACCTCCAGGAAGAACAGACCGTCCATCAGGCCGCCTCGCGCAGCCGCCGGCGCAGGTCGCCGACGTCGCCCGCGCCCAGATAGGCCTTGATGACCTCGGGATCGGCCTGCACCGCCGCCGGCGTGCCATCGGCGATCACCTGGCCGAAGTTCAGCACCACCACGTGGTCCGACAGGTCCATCACCATGCCCATGTCGTGCTCCACCATCAGCACCGTCACGCCCCACTCGGCGCGCGCGTCGAGGATGAAGCGCGCCATGTCGTCGGTCTCCTCGCGGTTCATGCCCGCCACCGGCTCGTCCAGCATCAGCACCTTGGGCTGCATCGCCAGCGCCCGCGCCAGCTCCACCCGCTTGCGCAGCCCGTACGACAGCGCCGCCACCGGCGCATGGCGGATGTGGTCGATCTCCAGGAAGTCGATGATGCGTTCTTCGATATCGGCGCGCAGCGCCATCTCCTCGCGCCGCGCCCGGCCGAGGTAGAACAGCGCACCGAGCACATTGGTGCGCAGGTGGGCGTGGCGCCCCAGCTTGATGTTGTCCAGCACCGTCATGCCGCGGAACAGCGCGATGTTCTGGAAGCTGCGCGCCAGCCCCAGGCGGGCGCGCTCCGGCGCCGCCACGCGCGTGATGTCGCGACCCAGGAAGCGGATGGTGCCCGCGGCCGGCCGGTAGAAACCCGAGATGGTGTTGAACAGCGAGGTCTTGCCCGCGCCATTGGGGCCGATGACCGTGGTGATGGATCCCGGCGCGACGCGAAAGCCCACGCCCGTGAGCGCCTTGACCCCGCCGAACGCCAACGTGACCCCATCCACCTCCAGCAAGGGAGGGCTATCGGATTGATCCACCTTTGTCTCCTCGCTGTTGATCGCGAAGCTGTTTTTCTATTGGCGGTGAATCAGCGTAGCCCCGAGGCAGGCGATGCGGCGAACCTGTCTTTACCTACGCTGTACAGCGCCGGAAAATCGTTCTATGCGTTACGCTTGCATGGCGGACGGCAACCGAGCAAGCGCTTGGTTCCGACCATAGCATCGTGGTTTTTGGATCGAAAGTTGGTATTTACCCGATAACGGAGACAAGCCATGAACCCACCCTTGCCCGTCTTTCCCACCCTCTTGCTGGAAGCCGGCGACGGCATCGCCACGCTCACGCTGAACCAGCCCGCCACGCTCAACGCCATCGACGTCGCCATGGCGCTCGACCTGCAACGCGCCGCCCAATGGCTCGAAACGCGCGCCGACATCCGGGTCGTGCTGCTGCGCGGCGCCGGCACGGCCTTCTGCGCCGGCGGCGACATCACGCTGTTCGAAGGCGACGTCAACGCGGTGCGCGGCAAGCTGCTCGACCTGTTCACGCCGCTCAACGATTTCGTCGCGCACGTCGCGCGCATGGACTCGCTCTGGCTGGCGCAGGTCCACGGCGTCGCCGCGGGCGCCGGCCTGTCGCTGGTGCTGGCCTGCGACCTGGCCATCGCCGAGGCCGACACGCGCTTCATGACGGCCTACCTGAAGCTCGGCGCCACGCCCGACGCCGGCATGACGCATGGTCTGAACCGCCTGCTCGGCCCGCGCCGCGCGCTCGACCTGCTGCTGCGCCACGACGCCTTCAGCGCCGCCGATGCATTGGACTGGGGCCTGCTCAACCGCGTCGCCGACACGGGCCTGCTCGCGCAACAGGCGCAGGCCTATGCCAGTCAGCTCGCCAGCCACGCGCCGCACGGCATCGCCGGCGCCAAACACCTGCTGCGCAACGCCGCGCACGCCCCGCTCGAAACGCAGCTGGCCGAAGAAACCGCCTGCTTCCTGGAGACCGCGCGGCGCGAGGATTTCGCCGAAGGCGTGCGCGCCTTCCGTGAAAAACGCGCGCCGCGCTTCCAGGGCCGCTGACGCCCCGCGTCAGAACTTGTAGGTGACGCTGGCGATCGCGCTGCGGCGCGCGCCGTACCAGCAATCGCCGCGCGACAGGCACGTCGCCAGATAGGTCTTGTCGGTCAGGTTGTTGACGTTCAAAGCATAGCGCCAGTGGTTGGTCTCGTACGCCATCATGGCGTCCACCAGCCACACCGGCGCCAGCTTCGGCCCATCGCCATCGCGGAACGACGCCATCCAGCGGGTGCCCGCGCCCACCGTGAAGCGCCCATCCAGGTTGTCGAGCGCGAAACGGTAGCGCCCCCACGCCGCGGCCTGATGGCGCGGAATGCCTTCCAGCTGCGGATCCAGATCGATGTAGTTGTAGTGCGCGATCACGTCGAACGACGACGTCACCTGGCCGCGCCATTCCAGCTCCAGGCCGCGCGTGCGCGTCTTGCCGGTCTGGATGTTGTTCAACGCCGCCGTCGGATCCGGCACCAGGCGGTTCTTCTCGCGCAGGTCGTACACCGACGCGGTGGCCAGGTGGGCGCCATCCGCCGACTGGTACTTGACGCCCGCCTCCCACTGCTTGCCGCGCAGCGGCTTGTACAGCTCGGGCACGGCGCCGTCGGGCGTGCTGCGCGTGGTGCTGGCCACCGGCGTGAACGATTCGCTGTAGCTGATGTACGGCGACCAGCCATTGCTGGCGGCGTACATCAGCCCGAACCGCTTGGTGGTGGCCTGCGCCTTGTCCACCTCGCCGCCTTCGAGCTGGCTGCGCGCGCGGTCGTACCGCAGACCCGCCGTCACGATCCAGTGCTGGCCGATCTTCATCTGGTCCTGCAGGTAGAGGCCCGTCTGGCGCTGCGTGAAGCGCGGCTCGCCGGTCAGCTCGGGGATATAGCCGTTGCCATACACCGGATCATAGGCGTCGATCGTATCCTTGCCGCTGCCGCTCTGGCGGTCGCGCCGGTAGCGCGACCAGTCCAGCCCCAACAGCAGCTTGTGCGTCACCGCGCCGGTGCTCACCTCGCCCGTCAGATGCTGGTCCAACGTGTCCATGCGCACCTTGGTGATGGTGTCATCGGCATAGCGGCCGATGATGCGCTGGTTGATCGGATCATCCGCCCAGCCGCCGGGCACCGAGAACGCGTCCGCGTAGTGCGTGAAGTACGTCACCTTGTTGTTGGCGTGGCGGAAACCCTGGCTGAACGACCACTTGTCGTTGAACTGGTGCTCGAACAGCCAGCCGAAACTGCGGCGCTCGGAATCGTAGCGGTCATGGTCCGGTTCGCCGATGAAGCGATAGGTCGGAATCATGCCGTTCGGATTCGGCGTGCGCATGCCCGACCACGGCATGAACTGCGCGGTCGAACCCGACTTGTCCTTCTGGTACAGGGCCTGCAGCGTCAGCGACGTCGCCGCGCTCGGCCGCCAGGTCAGCGACGGCGCCACCAGCGTGCGGTCGTCCGGCACATGATGCACCTGGGTGTCGGCATCGCGCTGCAACGCCACCAGGCGGTACAGCCATTGGCCATCCTCGGTGACCGGCCCCGTCAGGTCGATCTGCGCCTGCTTGCGCCCATGGTTGCCCACCTGCACGCCGACCTCGCGCTGCGCCTCGGCCAACGGGCGCTTGCTGACCATGTTGATCAGGCCGCCCGTGCTGCCCTGGCCATACGTCATGGCCGCCGGCCCGCGCAGCACCTCGATGCGTTCCAGCATGTACGGATCGGGGCGGGTCGTGCTGGTGTAGTAATCGAACGCCTGGCGCATGCCGTCCAGGTAGACGTCGACATCGGTCCCGCGCACCCGCACGCTGTCGCTGCGCGAATCCAGGCCGTAGGCGTCGGAGCGCACGCCGGCCGCATAGCCCAGCGCCTCCTGCAGGCTGGTGGCGCCCTGGTCCACGATCTGGTCGCGCGGCACCACGGTGATCGACTGCGCCGTCTCGTTCAGCGGCGTGTCCGTCTTGGTGGCGGTGGCCGAACGCGTGGCGGCGTAGCCCAGCACCGGGCTGGTCGCCGTCTCCGCGCTGCCTTCCACCTTGACCGACGGCAACGTGGTCGGTTCGACGGGCGCGGACTGCGCGACCAGCGCGGCCGGCAGCAGGCTCAACGCCGCCGCCAGGCTGGCGCGGCGGGACATGGCAGGATCAAACATCGACGTGGCTCCCCTTGATAAATTTTGAAGAGCCAAATGTTAATGTTTCTCGTTATTGAAATCGTTCCTTTTCCCTACAAAAGGAAAGACTTCCCCTGTTTACAACAGGCCGCCCACGGGCAAAACGCCCCAAACGTCCCTCCCCCATCAGGGAAAACGACAAGAAAAAAGGCGCCCCACAGGGCGCCTCGACAACACACAACCGGGTCAACCGCGCCCGGCGCGCAACTCCACCGCCTTGGCCCAGCGCCGCGCCACCGATGGCGAGGTCGCGCAGGTGGCCGACTCCGTCACCACGCGCACCGCGCGTTCGAGCAGCTGGATATCGGCCTCATGCTGGCGCGCCACATGGGGATCTTCGAAGAAGATGACGCGCTGGCACTGGTGCTCCAGCACCAGTTCCGCGATCTGCGCATCGCCGCCCAGCGGACCGCTCAGGTAGCGGTGCACCCACGGTGTGTCCTTGGGCCAGCCGCGCGACCAGGCCAGTTCGTTCAGGCGGCCGCCGGTGGTGCCGGTGGCCACGCGCCGCGCGAATTGCGACAGCACGTCGAAGTGCTCGGCGGCGAACGCCACCATCTCGTCCTTGAGCGCATCGTGCGCGATCAGCGCCAGCGTCTGGCCGGTGTAGTTGAACAGCCGCGACGCCGCCATGTCCGGCGCCAGGCCCGCATGCACGCGCTCGACCTCCATCCACTCGATGGCGCCGGCCAGCGTCGAGATGAACGGCCGGCCATGCGTGATGCACTGGCGCTTGAGCGCCAGCGCCTCGGGAAAGATCGACGACGGGTCCACCGGATCGATCAGGTAGATCGCGCCATCGAACGGCTCCTGCCCATCGCGGCCCTCGGTCACGCGCGCCACCAGCTTCATCAGCCCGCCTTCGCGGCCATACGGATAGCGGATCAGGCCGGAATAGCCTTGCAGCATGCCCTCGCGCACGATGGCATCGTGGGTGCGGCCCACGGTATGCAACTGCACGCCCAGTTCGCGGATGGTGGACGAACAGGCCCGCAGCCAGGTGAACAAGGCGGCATCGGGCGATTCATGGTGCAGCCGGTTGGCGGCCAGGCCAAAGCGCAGGGGAGCAGCGGGCATCGGTAGACTCAGGGCAAGGACAACGAAGAGAGCCTTGATGATACCCCGCGTGCGCGGCCCCAATGCAAAAAACGCTCCCCGAGGGGAGCGTTTCGCGCCAGGATCAGTCGGCCTCGTCGATCCAGGCCATCTGGATGGCCTCCAGGATCTTCTCGCCGCTGCGTTCCGGGTCGTCATTGAAGCCCGGCAAGGCCAGCACCCATTCGCGCAGCTGCGTGAAACGCAGCGTCTTGGGGTCGACATCCGGATGCGTATCCGCCAGCGCCTCGGCGATCTGGTAAGTATCGGTCCACTTCATCAATGGCCCTCTTTCGCGTGGTTGATGGTGTACTTGGGAATCTCCACCGTCAGGTCGGCGTCCGTCACCAATGCCTGGCACGACAGGCGCGAGGTCGGCGTCAGGCCCCAGGCCTTGTCCAGCAGATCCTCTTCGTCGTCGGTCGCGTCTTCCAGCGATGCATAACCCTGCTTGACCACCACGTGACAGGTCGTACACGCGCACGACAGCTCGCAGGCGTGTTCGATGTCGATGTGGTTGTCCAGCAGGACGCGGCAGATCGACACGCCCTTGGGCGCGTCCTCGATCACGGCGCCCTCGGGGCAGTAGTCGGGATGAGGCAGTACAGTCAGTTTCGGCATAGCTTCTTATCAGGCGATTTCGTCAAGTTTGCGGCCGGCCAGCGCGGCGCGGATGCTGCGGTCCATGCGGCGCGCGGCGAATTCATCGGTCGCGGCCGACAGGGCCTCGACCGTGGCCTTCACCGCGTCCACGTCCTGCGCCTCCTGGGCGCGGGCGGCCGCCTGCAGGCATTCATCGACCCGTTGGCGTTCCTCTGCGTTCAGCAGGTCGCCGTCCACCGCCAGCGCGGCCTGCACCGATTCGACCAGCTGGCGCGCTTCCACCTGCTGCTCGCGCAGCATGCGGGCGCGGGCATCGTTGTCGGCCTGCGCCACGCTATCGGCCAGCATGCGCGCGACTTCGTCGTCGCTCAGGCCATACGAAGGCTTGACCGACACCGCCGCTTCCACGCCCGTGCTCTGTTCACGCGCGGTCACGCTCAACAGGCCATCCGCGTCCACCTGGAACGTCACGCGGATGCGCGCGGCGCCCGCCACCATCGGCGGAATCCCGCGCAGTTCGAAGCGCGCCAGCGAACGGCAATCCGTCACCAGGTCGCGCTCGCCCTGCAGCACGTGGATGCTCATGGCCGTCTGGCCATCCTTGAACGTCGTGAATTCCTGCGCGCGCGCCACCGGAATGGTGCTATTGCGCGGAATCACGCGCTCGACCAGCCCGCCCATGGTTTCCAGGCCCAGCGACAGCGGCGTCACGTCCAGCAACAGCCAGTCCTCGCCCGGCGCGCGGTTGCCGGCCAGCAGATTGGCCTGCAGCGCGGCGCCCAGCGCCACCACCTGGTCCGGATCCAGATCGGTCAGCGGCTCGGCGCCGAACATCTCGCCGACCGCGGCGCGCACCACCGGCATGCGCGTGGCGCCGCCCACCATCACCACGCCACGCACGTCGGCGGGTTTCAGCGCGGCGTCGCGCAGCGCCCGGCGCGCGCTCTCCAGCGTGCGCTGCACCAGCGGCTGCGCCAGCGCCTCGAACTGGGTGCGGGTCAGCGTGTGATCGATGACCTGGCCGTTGGCCAGCGTCAGTTTCAGCGTGGCGTCCTGCGCGTCCGACAGCGCCTCGCGCGCCGCGCGCGCCGCCATCAGCAGGCCGCGCCGGTCGGCGTGTGTCAGGTCGGTGGCGCCCGCGGCCGCCACCACGTGATCGACAATGAGCGAATCGAAATCATCGCCGCCCAGCGCGGTATCGCCGCCGGTCGAGATCACTTCGAACACGCCCTGCGTCAACCGCAGGATGGAAATATCGAAAGTGCCGCCGCCCAGGTCATAGACGGCATACACGCCTTCGGCGGCATTATCCAGGCCGTAGGCGATCGCCGCGGCGGTCGGCTCGTTCAAGAGGCGCAGCACGTTCAGGCCGGCCAGGCGCGCGGCGTCACGGGTGGCTTGGCGCTGGGCGTCGTCGAAATAGGCAGGCACCGTGATGACGGCGCCCACCAGGTCGTCGCCCAGCACGTCCTCGGCGCGCTGGCGCAGCACCGCCAGGATCTGCGCCGACACTTCCACCGGGCTCAGGTCGCCCTGCGCCGTGCGGATGCGCACCATGCCGGGCGCATCCACGAATTCGTACGGCGCGCGCGTGGCGCGCGCCTCTTCCAGCGAACGGCCCATGAAACGCTTGACCGACACCACCGTGTTCAGCGGATCCTCGGCCTGCTGCGCCAGGGGCTCGCGGCCCGTCGTGACCTTGCCGCCGGGAAAATAGCGCACCGCCGAGGGCAGCAGCACATGGCCCTGCGCATCGGGCAGGACTTCGGCAACGCTGCTGCGCACCGCGGCAACCAGGGAATTGGTGGTGCCCAGGTCGATCCCCACCGCCAGCTTGCGCTGGTGCGGCGCGGGCGATTCGCCGGGCTCGGATATCTGCAATAAGGCCATGATTGTTCTTTTCTACTCAGTAGGCGGCGAAGTCCGGGTCGCCTCGCGGCCGGGCCTTGCCCGGTCCCGTTGGCTAGGAATCGGGATGGGCGTGGGCCAGCTCTTGCGCCAGCTTCTCCACGAACATCCATTCCCGCACCTTGAGACCCGCGGCGGCGTAGTCGCGCTGTTCGTCCAGCAGGTGCGTCAACACCGTGCGCATCTGCTGCCGGGCTTCCTCCAGCTCGGTCCGCAGCGCGGCCAGGACGCCGGCGTCGTCGCGCGCATCGTCCATCATTTCGCGCCAGGTCATCTGCTGCATCAGGAAAGCCGTGTCCATCGACGTATTGCTCTCGGTCTGCAGATCCACGCCGGCCTGCTCGCACAGATAGCGCGCCCGCAACAGCGGATCGCGCAACTGGCGGTAGGCCTCATTGGCGCGCGCCGCCCACTGCATGGCCACGCGGCGTTCCGCGGGACTGGCGGTGGCAAAGCGGTCGGGATGCACCTGCGCGGCGACGGTGCGCCACGCCGATTCCAGCGCCTGGGCGTCCAGGTCGAAGCGTGACGGCAAGCCGAACAGGCTGAAGTGATCGTCTCCAGCCAAGACTTACACCGTGAACGACTCGCCGCAGCCGCAGGTCGCCTTCTCGTTGGGGTTGCGGAACTTGAAGCCTTCGTTCAGGCCTTCGCGGGCGTAGTCGAGCTCGGTGCCGTTCAGGTAGGCCAGGCTCTTGGGATCGACGAACACCTTCACGCCGAAGCTCTCGAACACCTCGTCCTCGGGCGCCGCGTCGTCCACGTACTCCAGCTTGTAGGCCATGCCGGAACAACCCGTCGTCCTAACGCCGAGGCGCAAGCCGATCCCCTTGCCGCGCTTTTGCAAGTAGCGGCCGATGTGGGTGGCGGCCTGTTGGGTCAGGGTAACGGACATGTTCAGCTCGCAACAGCTTCGGCCGGAACCGAATGCTTTTCCTTGTAGTTCTGCACGGCGGCCTTGATCGCGTCTTCGGCCAGGATCGAGCAGTGCACCTTCACGGGCGGCAGGGCCAGTTCTTCGGCGATCTGCGTGTTGCGGATGTTCATCGCTTCGTCCAGCGTCTTGCCCTTGACCCATTCGGTCACGAGCGAGCTGGAGGCGATGGCCGAGCCACAGCCATAGGTCTTGAAGCGCGCGTCTTCGATGACGCCGGCTTCGTTCACCTTGATCTGCAGCTTCATGACGTCGCCACAGGCCGGCGCGCCGACCATGCCGGTGCCCACCGAGTCGTCCGACTTGTCGAACGAACCGACGTTGCGCGGGTTTTCGTAGTGAACCAGGACTTTGGTGCTGTAAGACATGTTAGTTCTCCACGTATTCTTTGGCGCGGGCGCTTAGTGCGCGGCCCACTGCACGGTATTCAGATCGATGCCTTCCTTGGCCATTTCCCACAGCGGCGACATATCGCGCAGCTTGCCGACACGGCTCTTGAGCAGTTCGATGGTGTAGTCGACTTCCTGCTCGGTGGTGAAGCGGCCCAGCGTGAAGCGGATCGAGCTGTGCGCCAGCTCGTCGTTGCGGCCCAGAGCGCGCAGCACGTAGGAAGGTTCCAGGCTGGCCGAGGTGCAGGCCGAACCGCTGGACACGGCCAGTTCCTTGATCGCCATGATCAGGGACTCGCCTTCGACATAGTTGAAGCTGACGTTCAGGTTGTGCGGCACGCGGTGGTCCATGTCGCCGTTGAGGTAGACCTCTTCGATCTGCGACAGGCCAGCCCAGAGGCGATCACGCAGCATGCGGATGCGCTCGTTTTCGGTGCCCATTTCTTCACGGGCCAGGCGGAAGGCCTCGCCCATGCCGACGATCTGGTGCGTGGCCAGCGTGCCCGAGCGGAAACCGCGCTCGTGGCCGCCGCCGTGCATCTGCGCTTCGATGCGCACACGCGGCTTGCGGCGCACGTACAGCGCGCCGATGCCCTTGGGGCCGTAGGTCTTGTGGGCCGAGAACGCCATCAGGTCGACCTTCAGCTTCTGCAGGTCGATCTCGACCTTGCCGGTGGCTTGCGCGGCGTCGACGTGGAAGATGATGCCCTTCTCGCGGCAGATCTCGCCCAGGGCTTCGATGTCCTGGATGACGCCGATTTCGTTGTTCACCATCATCACCGACACCAGCACGGTGTCGGGCCGCAGCGCCGCCTTGAAGACGTCCAGATCGATCAGGCCGTTGTCCTTGACGTCCAGGTAGGTCACTTCAAAGCCCTGGCGCTCGAGTTCACGACAGGTGTCGAGCACGGCCTTGTGCTCGGTCTTGATGGTGATGATGTGCTTGCCGCGCTCGGCGTAGAAGTTGGCGGCGCCCTTGATGGCCAGGTTGTCCGACTCGGTGGCGCCGGAGGTCCAGACGATTTCGCGCGGATCGGCGTTCACCAGCTTGGCGACTTCCTCGCGGGCACGTTCGACGGCGTCTTCGGCTTCCCAGCCGAACGAGTGGCTGCGCGAAGCGGGGTTGCCAAAGCTTTCGTACAGCCAGGGCACCATCTTTTCGACGACGCGCGGGTCGACCGGGGTCGTGGCCGAGTAGTCCAGGTAAATCGGGCGGGTGGTCATATCTACAACTCCTACTGCTTATACGGTGGCATTGGCCGCGACGGTGGTGGTCGGGGCATTGGCGGCGTTATTGGTGCCTCCCACCCGATTCACGCGCACCGCGCAGGCCTGCGCTTGATTGTTGGCTTCCTGCAATTGGCGCACGCGCTGCTGATCGACCAGATCTTGCAGCGACACCGAATCCAGGTAATCGACCATCTTGCGATTCAACGTGGCCCAGAGTTCATGCGTCATGCACTTGCCAGGCTTGCCGTCGTTGCCGCTCGTACAGTCCCGCTTGCCGCCGCAGCTGGTCGCGTCCAGCGGTTCGTCGACGGCGAAGATGATGTCGGCCACGGTCACGTTGCGCGCCAGGCGGGCGAGCGAGTAACCGCCGCCGGGGCCGCGCACGCTGTCCACGAGTTCGTGGCGGCGCAGTTTCCCGAACAGCTGTTCCAGATAGGAAAGCGAAATATTCTGACGCTGGCTGATGGCCGCAAGAGTGACCGGGCCGCTATGCTGCCGCATAGCCAGATCGATCATGGCAGTCACGGCGAAACGCCCTTTGGTAGTTAGCCGCATGGTGAATTCCCTGTGATTCGGCAATGGCCGCCGGCGAATCCGGCGGTCAATACCCGAGTAATTGGCTCAAGTATAGCAAATTCCCGAGTAATTTGGTATGGCTCCCGGCTAGAAAAAACCGCGCTGTCGCGCGGTTCTTTTCACTGCCAATCGGCCAGGCGCCCCGCAGGGCGCCCCGGCGCACAGGGGATCAAGCCGCCTGGTATTGGGTAGCGCGCTTGCGGACCAGTTCGAGCACGCCCTGACAGGCGTCTTCGAGGTAGTCCAGCACCTTGCCGAAGCCGTCGGCACCGCCGTAGTACGGATCGGGCACGGTAGCCTCTTCGAACTCATTGGCGAAGCGCATCAGCAGCATCAGCTTGTGCTGGTACGCCTTGGGGCACTGTTGCTGCATGGCGGACAGATTGTCCCAATCCATGGCGAGGATGAGGTCGAAGTCGCGGAAGTCTTCCGCGGTGACCTGGCGGGCCTCACAGTGCGTGATCTCGTAGCCGCGCTTGCGCGCTGCGGCCTGCGCCCGGGCATCAGGCGCCTCGCCGATGTGAAACGCGTGCGTGCCCGCGGAGTCGATGCGAACCACATCGCCCAAACCCGCGTCGTTCACCAAATGGCGAAACACGCCCTCTGCGCTCGGCGAGCGACAGATATTGCCCATGCAAACGAAAAGTACCTTGGTCATCATGGGAGTAAGTGTGCGGGAAAACCCGAGATAAGGCAAGCTTTTTTTGTGGTTTCGCCATCCGTTACAAGCCAGCCCGGACCCGAAAATAACGCCAATAAATCATATAGTTAACATCTATATCTGAGACGCCCCGGAAGGCTGCGGATGCGTCATTCGCGCAAATTTCGGACATCCGCTGACAACATGATGACTTCTTCCAATATTCAGCATGTTGTCAGCGAAAAGATACGTTTAGATACGGATTGCGTTCATACCGCGCCGTCCAGCAGCACCCGCTGCTTCAACGCCGTCAGGGCGTCGCGGGCGGCGGCGGCCTGCTCGAACTCGAGGTTGCGGGCATGGTCCATCATCAGCTTTTCCAGGCGCTTGATTTCGCGCGCCAGGGCCTTCTCGTCCTTGAGCAATTCGGCCGGCACCGCGGCTTCGAGCGCGTCGTGCTGCACCGGCGCGACGATGCCGTCGATCAGTTCGCGCACCGCCTTATGCACGCCACGGGCGGTGATGCCATGGTCGGCGTTGAACTGCAGCTGCTTGGCGCGGCGACGGCTGGTTTCCTCCATGGCGCGCTGCATCGAATCGGTGATGCGGTCGGCGTACAGGATGGCGTGGCCGTTCAGGTTGCGCGCGGCGCGCCCGATCGTCTGGATCAGGCTGCGCTCGGAACGCAGGAAGCCTTCCTTGTCGGCATCCAGGATGGCCACCAGCGACACTTCCGGAATATCCAGGCCCTCGCGCAGCAGGTTGATGCCCACCAGCACGTCGAACGTGCCCAGGCGCAGGTCGCGGATGATTTCCACGCGTTCGACGGTGTCGATATCGGAGTGCAGATAGCGCACCCGCACGCCGTGCTCGGTCAGGAAGTCGGTCAGGTCCTCGGCCATGCGCTTGGTCAGGGTGGTGACCAGCACGCGGTCGCCCTGCCCCGTGCGGACCTTGATCTGCCCCAGCAGATCATCGACCTGGGTGCGGGCCGGCAGCACCTCGACGATCGGATCGACCAGGCCGGTGGGCCGCACCACCTGCTCGACCACGTTGTCGGCGTGTTCCTTTTCATAGGCCGCGGGCGTGGCCGACACGAACACGCACTGGCGCATGCGGGCCTCGAACTCCTCGAGCTTGAGCGGCCGGTTGTCCAGCGCCGACGGCAGGCGGAAGCCATACTGCACCAGGGTTTCCTTGCGCGAGCGGTCGCCCCGGTACATGGCGCTGAGCTGGCCGATGGTGACGTGGCTCTCGTCGATGAACATCAGCGCGTCGCCCGGCAGGTAGTCGATCAGCGTGGGCGGCGGCTCGCCGGGCGCGGCGCCCGACAGATGGCGCGAGTAGTTCTCGATGCCCTTGCAGAAGCCCAGTTCCTGCAGCATTTCCAGGTCGAAGCGGGTGCGCTGCTCCAGGCGCTGGGCCTCGACCAGATGGCCGTCGTCGACGAAGCGCTTGGTGCGTTCGCGCAGCTCCTCCTTGATGGTCTCGATGGCGCGCAGCACGGTGTCGCGCGGCGTCACATAGTGCGAACCGGGATAGACCGTGAAGCGCGGCAGCTTCTGGCGGATGCGGCCGGTCAGCGGGTCGAACAGCTCGAGGCTTTCGATCTCGTCGTCGAACAGCGTCAGGCGCAGCGCCAGTTCGGCGCTTTCCGCCGGGAAGATGTCGATGGTCTCGCCGCGCACGCGGAACACGCCGCGCGTGAATTCGGCGTCGTTGCGGGTGTACTGCATGGCCACCAGCCGCGCCAGGATCTCACGCCGCGAGATCTGGTCGCCGGCGCGCAGGATCAGCACCATCGCGTGGTAGTCGCCGGGGTTGCCGATACCGTAGATACACGACACCGTGCCGACGATGATGGTGTCGCGACGTTCCAGCAGGCTCTTGGTGGCCGACAGGCGCATCTGCTCGATGTGCTCGTTGATCGACGAGTCCTTTTCGATGAACAGGTCGCGCGTCGGCACGTAGGCCTCGGGCTGGTAGTAGTCGTAGTACGAGACGAAGTACTCCACCGCGTTCTTGGGGAAGAACTCGCGCATTTCCGCGTACAGCTGCGCCGCCAGCGTCTTGTTGGGCGCCAGCACCAGCGCCGGCCGCCCCAACTGGGCGATGACGTTGGCCATGGTGTAGGTCTTGCCCGAACCGGTCACGCCCAGCAGGGTCTGGTACATCAGGCCGTCCTGCACGCCCTGGATCAGTCCCTCTATTGCGCCCGGCTGGTCGCCGGCGGGCGGATACGGTTGGTACAGGTGAAACGGGCTGTCGGGGTAATCGATGAACCCCGGGCCTGGGGCCGCCGCGGCAGCGCCAGGGGCCGTATCGGCCGCCCCGTCGGTGACGGCGCCAATGGCTGCGGCACCCGCCGCGCTCGGGTCTATTGCGCTCTTAGGCATGCTAGACTGTTCCCAGGGTAAACCCCCCATTATCCACAGCACTTCCGACTGCGTCCACTCACCCTCAGCAGAGTCCCATGAGCACCCTTTTCGATTCCGTCGAACTCGCGCCGCGCGACCCCATTCTTGGTCTGAACGAACAATACAACGCGGACACCCGCCCCGGTAAAGTCAATCTGGGCGTGGGCGTGTACTACGACGACCAGGGTCGCATTCCCCTGCTGGGCGCCGTGCGCAAGGCGGAAATCGCCCGCATCGAGGCCGCCGCCGCCCGCGGCTACCTGCCGATCGAAGGCATCGCCGGCTACAACCAGGGCGCGCAAGCCCTGCTGATCGGCAAGGATTCCCCGCTGGCCGCCGCCGGCCGCGTCCTGACCACCCAGGCCCTGGGCGGCACCGGCGCGCTCAAGATCGGCGCCGACTTCCTGCGCCAGCTGCTGCCGACCTCCAAGGTCCTGATCAGCGATCCCAGCTGGGAAAACCACCGCGCGCTGTTCGAACGCGCCGGCTTCGAAGTCGGCACCTACGCCTACTACGACGCCGCCACCCGCGGCCTGAACTTCGACGGCATGCTGGCCGCCCTGAAGGCCGCTCCGGCCAACACCGTGGTCGTGCTGCACGCCTGCTGCCACAACCCGACCGGCGTCGACCCCACCTTCGACCAATGGAAGCAGATCGCCGCGGTCGTCAAGGAAAACAAGCTGGTGCCGTTCCTGGACATCGCCTACCAGGGCTTCGGCGAAGGCCTGCGCGAAGACGCCGCGGTCGTGCGCCTGTTCGCCGACCTCGACCTGACGATGTTCATCAGCTCGTCGTTCTCGAAGTCGTTCTCGCTGTACGGCGAGCGCGTCGGCGCCCTGACGGTCGTGGCCGGCAGCAAGGACGAAGCCGCCCGCGTGCTGAGCCAGCTCAAGCGCGTCATCCGCACCAACTACTCCAACCCGCCCACCCATGGCGGCACGATCGTCTCCACCGTGCTGAACTCGCCCGAGCTGTTCGCCATGTGGGAAGAGGAACTCGGCGCCATGCGCGACCGCATCCGCCTGATGCGCAAGCAGCTGGTCGAGAAGATCAAGGAACACGGCGGCAAGCAGGACTTCAGCTTCGTGCTGGAGCAGCGCGGCATGTTCTCCTACTCGGGCCTGACCTCGGCCCAGGTGGATCGCCTGCGCGAAGAGCACGGCGTCTACGCCGTCTCCAGCGGTCGCATCTGCGTCGCCGCGCTCAACAGCGGCAACATCGACCAGGTGGCCAAGGGCATCGCCGCGGTGCTGTAAGACACACCGCCAGCAACACCCTCAAACGGGACCTTCGGGTCCCGTTTTCATTGCCTGTCACATTACCGGGCCGATCAACGCTTGCATTTTTGCGTTATGTCCCCCAGAATGCCGCTGTATATATGTACAGTCCGACTCACCAACGGATCATCGCCATGGCCAGCAAACTCACTGATCGTCAACAGCAAATCCTGGACCTCATCCGGCAGACCGTCGCGCGCACCGGCTTTCCGCCCACCCGCGCCGAGATCGCCCAGGCCCTCGGATTCCGCTCGCCCAATGCGGCCGAAGACCATCTGAAGGCGCTGGCCCGCAAGGGCGCCATCGAGCTCACGGCCGGCGCTTCGCGCGGCATCCGCCTGAAGGACGCCTCGCCCGCCCAGACCCAGGCGCCGCTGCCCCTGCCCGGCCTGGCGCAGCTGCTGCTGCCGCTGGTGGGCCGCGTGGCCGCCGGCAGCCCGATCCTGGCGGCCGAGCACGTCGAACGCGAGATCGGCGTCGATACCAGCCTGTTCGCGCAGGCCCCCGACTACCTGCTCAAGGTGCGCGGCATGAGCATGCGCGACGCCGGCATCCTCGAAGGCGACCTGCTGGCCGTCAAGAAGGTGTCCGAGGCCCGCAACGGCCAGATCGTGGTGGCGCGGCTGGGTGACGACGTCACCGTCAAGCGCCTGCAGCGCCAGAACGGCCGCATCGAACTGCTGCCCGAGAACCCCGATTTCAATGTCATCGTGGTCGAGGCCGACCAGGAATTCGCGCTGGAAGGCATCGCGGTCGGGCTGATCCGGCCGCACACGCTGCACTGAATTCCCTGCTACCGATCCGGCGCCGGCTCGATCGCCGCGCCAAAAAAGAAACCCCGCTTGCGCGGGGTTTCTTTTTGCGGGCGCCCCTTGTGCAAAGGGGCGCCTCGGGCCAGGCATCAGTGCTTGAGCACGGGATCCGTCGAGCCCGGTTCGGCCGGCTTGGCGACCAGCGGTTCCTTGACCGCTTCGTCTTCAGCCAGCGGCTCCGGCAGGCGTTCCAGGGCCAGTTCCAGCACCTTGTCGATCCAGCGGACCGGCACGATCTCGAGATGGTTCTTGACGTTGTCCGGGATCTCCGCCAAGTCCTTGACGTTTTCTTCCGGGATCAAGACCGTCTTGATGCCACCGCGGTGGGCGGCCAGCAGCTTTTCCTTCAGGCCACCGATCGGCAGGACTTCGCCACGCAGCGTGATCTCGCCGGTCATGGCGACGTCGGCGCGCACCGGGATGCGCGACAGGGCCGACACCATGGCCGTGGTGATCGCGATACCGGCGGACGGGCCGTCCTTGGGCGTCGCGCCTTCCGGCACGTGCACGTGCATGTCGTGCTTCTCGAACACGCTGTCGGCAAAGCCCAGGCGACGCGCCCGCGAGCGCACCACCGTGCGGGCCGCCTCGACCGATTCCTTCATCACGTCGCCGAGCGAGCCGGTGCGTTGGATCACGCCCTTGCCGGGCATGTCCGCCACTTCGATCGTGAGCAGGTCGCCACCGACTTCCGTCCAGGCCAGGCCGGTCACCTGACCGATCTGGTTTTCCTTTTCGGCCATGCCGAAGGTGTAGCGGCGCACGCCGAGGTAATCGCTGAGGTTGTCGCCCGTGACGTTGACCGGCTTGAGTTCGAAGGTCTTGCCTTCGGCCTTGGCGCGATCGCTCTGGGTCAGCAACTGCTTGATCACCTTGCGGCAGATCTTGCCCACCTCGCGTTCGAGCGCACGCACGCCGGCTTCGCGGGTGTAGTAGCGCACGATGTCTCGCAGCGCGCTGTCATCGACGGTCAGCTCGGTATCCTTGACGCCGTTGTTCTTCATCAGCTTGGGCAGCAGATGGTCGCGGGCGATGTGGATCTTTTCTTCCTCGGTGTAGCCGGACAGGCGGATCACTTCCATGCGGTCCAGCAGGGCCGGCGGAATGTTCAGCGTGTTGCTGGTGGCCACGAACATGACGTCCGACAGGTCGAAGTCGACTTCGATGTAGTGGTCCTGGAACGTGTGGTTCTGTTCCGGGTCCAGCACTTCGAGCAGCGCCGACGAGGGATCGCCGCGGAAATCCATGCCCAGCTTGTCGATTTCATCGAGCAGGAACAGGGGATTGCGCACGCCGACCTTCGACATGTTCTGGACGATCTTGCCGGGCATCGAGCCGATGTACGTACGGCGGTGGCCGCGGATCTCGGCTTCGTCGCGCACGCCGCCCAGGGCCATGCGCACGAACTTGCGGTTCGTGGCCTTGGCGATGGACTGGCCCAGCGAGGTCTTGCCGACCCCAGGAGGACCGACCAGGCACAGGATCGGCGCCTTGACCTTGTCGACGCGCTGCTGCACGGCGAGATATTCGAGGATGCGTTCCTTCACCTTCTCCAGGCCGTAGTGGTCGTTGTCGAGCACGGTCTCGGCGTTGGAGATGGAGTTGTTGATCTTGCTCTTCTTCCTCCAGGGGAGGTTGATGAGCGTATCGATGTAGTTGCGCACCACGGTGGCTTCGGCCGACATGGGCGACATGAGCTTGAGCTTCTTGAGCTCGGCATCGGCCTTCTTGCGTGCCTCCTTGGGCATGTGCGCGGCGATGATCTTCTTTTCGAGCTCCTCGATGTCGGCGCCCTCTTCGCCTTCGCCCAACTCTTTCTGAATGGCCTTGACCTGCTCATTCAGGTAGTAGTCGCGCTGGCTCTTTTCCATCTGCTTCTTCACGCGGCCGCGGATCCGCTTCTCGACCTGGAGGATGTCGATTTCGGTTTCCAGCTGCGTGAGCAGGCCTTCGAGGCGCTCGGAGGTGCCGACGATCTCGAGCATCTTCTGCTTCTGCTCGAGTTTCAGCGGAAGATGCGCGGCGATCGTGTCGGCCAGGCGGCCGGCGTCATCGATACCGGCGAGCGAGGTCAGGATCTCCGGGGGGATCTTCTTGTTGAGTTTTACGTATTGCTCGAACTGGGCGACGATCGCGCGGCGCAGGGCCTCGGTCTCGGAGCCCTGGACGGCGTCCGGCTCGATCGGGGTGACCTGGCAAGTGAAGTGCGAATCGGCGTCCTCGATGCTGTTGATGCGGGCGCGCTGGGTGCCTTCGACCAGCACCTTGACGGTGCCGTCGGGCAGCTTGAGCATCTGCAGGATGCCGGCAACGCAGCCGATCTCGTAGACGTCTTCGGGAGTGGGATCATCCTTGCCGGCGGATTTTTGGGCCACAAGCATGATGCTCTTGCCCGCTTCCATCGCAACCTCGAGCGCGCGGATGGAGCGCGGACGGCCGACGAACAGCGGGATGACCATGTGCGGGAACACCACGACGTCGCGCAGCGGCAGCAGGGGAAGGTCGATCGGGTCGGAAGGCAGGGTCTGGCTGGCAGACATAGGAGGTTCCTCGGTATGACTCGGCGTATCGGGGACAGGATGACCGGGTATACCCGGACAGCCCCGTCGGTTACGTCTGTTATGGGAACAATAGCCGAAAATTCAAGGTCCCGGCGGCCGGATAAACAAAACGGCAAAAAAATCGGCGGCCGGTATCCCGTTTTATTGGACACACCCTGGCAGTGTGCGTTCAATCAGGCGCCGGAGACAAAAAAACCCGTTACGGAAACGGGTTTTTTTGAAATATCCGTCAGGCCGCGGCATCGCGGACTTCTCCGCGCTCGGGCTTTTCGGCCGTCCCCTCTTCGTCGGCGTAGATCAGCAAGGGCTTGCCCTCGCCTTCGATCGCGCCTTCGTCGAGCACCACGCGCTTGACGTTGCCTTGCGACGGCAGGTCATACATGGTGTCGAGCAGGGCCTGCTCGATGATGGAACGCAGGCCGCGGGCGCCGGTCTTGCGCTTGAGCGCCTTGCGGGCGATGGCCTTGAGCGCCGCGGGGCGCACGTCCAGCTCGGCGCCTTCCATGGCGAACAGCTTCTGGAATTGCTTGAGCAGGGCGTTCTTGGGCTCGGTGAGGATCTGCACCAGGGCAGCCTCGTCGAGCTCGTCCAGCGTGGCGACCACCGGCAGGCGGCCGACCAGTTCGGGGATCAGGCCGAACTTGATCAGGTCTTCGGGCTCGACCTCGGAGAACAGCTCGCCCACGCCGCGCTCGGACTTGGCGCGCACGGCGGCCGAGAAGCCGATGCCGGACTTTTCGGTGCGGTCGCGGATGACCTTTTCCAGCCCGTCGAAGGCGCCGCCGACGATGAACAGGATGTTGGTCGTGTCGACCTGGACGAAGTCCTGGTTGGGGTGCTTGCGCCCGCCCTGCGGCGGCACCGAGGCCACCGTGCCTTCGATCAGCTTGAGCAGGGCCTGCTGCACGCCCTCGCCCGACACGTCGCGGGTGATGGACGGGTTGTCGGACTTGCGGGAAATCTTGTCGATTTCATCGATGTAGATGATGGCGCGCTGCGCCTTCTCGACTTCGTAGTTGCAGTTCTGCAGCAACTTCTGAATGATGTTCTCGACGTCTTCACCGACGTAACCGGCTTCGGTCAGCGTGGTGGCGTCGGCCATGACGAACGGCACATTCAGCATGCGCGCGAGGGTCTGCGCCAGCAGCGTCTTGCCCGACCCGGTGGGGCCGATCAGCATGATGTTGCTCTTGGACAGCTCGACTTCGTCGCCCTTGATCTCGCCGTGGCGGATGCGCTTGTAGTGGTTGTAGACGGCCACCGCCAGCATGCGCTTGGGCGAGCTCTGCCCGATCACGTACTGGTCGAGGAACGTCTTGATTTCAGCCGGAGTGGGCAGCTCGGAACGAATCGCCGCGCGCGCGGTCGCCTGCGCTTCCTCGCGGATGATGTCGTTGCACAGGTCGATGCATTCATCGCAGATGAATACGGACGGACCCGCGATCAGCTTGCGGACTTCGTGCTGGCTTTTATTGCAAAACGAGCAATGCAGCACTTTAGCGTCTGCCGATCCCTTTTTTTCTGGCATATGTATTCGTATCTCAGGTAAAGAAGCGCCGGACCGGGTGAAGGGCCCGGCGCTTACTCAAACATGGCAACAGCGGGTGGGACTCAACCGGGAAGTCAGCCTTCCGAACGGGAGGTCATCACCTTGTCGACCAGTCCATACGATACCGCATCTTCGGCGGACATGAAGTTGTCACGTTCCGTGTCCAGGGCGATGCGCTCGATCGACTGGCCGGTGTTGTCGGCCAGGATGCGATTGAGACGCTCGCGCAGGTCCAGGATCTCGCGAGCCTGGATCTGGATGTCGGAGGCCTGGCCCTGGGCGCCGCCCGAGGGCTGGTGGATCATGATGCGCGAGTTGGGCAAGGTGAAGCGCTTGCCCTTCTTGCCGGCCGCCAGCAGGAAGGCGCCCATGCTGGCCGCCAGGCCGGTGCACAGGGTCGACACGTCCGGCTTGATGAACTGCATGGTGTCGTAGATGGCCATGCCCGCGTACACCGACCCGCCAGGCGAGTTGATGTACAGGGAAATGTCCTTGTCAGGATTCTCCGATTCCAGGAACAGCAACTGCGCCACGACCAGGTTGGCCGTCGCGTCGTTGACCGGACCCACCAGGAAAATGAGCCGCTCGCGGAGCAGACGCGAATAGATGTCGTAGGCGCGTTCGCCGCGCCCCGACTGCTCGATCACCATGGGAATGTAGCCCAGGCCGGTGGGGGTCACCGACGACCCGCCATTCATTGCCGCATAGAAATCGGTGAATCTCTGCATAGTGTTACGCCATCCCCATCAACTGATCGAAAGGCACCTTTTCGTCGGTGACCTTGGCCTTTTCCAGAACGTGCGCGACGACGTTGTCTTCGAGCACGATAGCCTCGATTTCAGCACGACGCTGGCGGTCGGCCAGGTAATAGCTGACAACCTGGGCGGGTTGTTCGTAGTTTTCCGCGAATTCCTCGATGCGGGCGCGAACCTGTTCCGGCTTGGCTTGCAGCTGGGCTTGCTTGACCAGTTCCGACACCAGCAGGCCCAGGCGCACGCGGCGCTCGGATTCGGTGGAGAAGGCTTCGGCCGGGATCGGCACCGACTCGGCGTTGGGCACGCCACGCTGCTTGAGCTCTTCGCGAGCGGCGGCGATGCGGCCTTGCACGTCGTTGTCGATCAGCGACTTCGGCACGTCGAACTTGCCGGCTTCGACCAGGGCGTCCATCACGCTGGACTTGGTGCGGCCTTGCGAGCGCACCTTGACTTCGCGTTCGATGTTGCTGCGGATGTCGGCCTTCAGCTTTTCGATGTCGCCTTCGGCCTGGCCGAGCGACTTGGCGAATTCGGCGTTCAGCTCGGGCAGGACGCCTTCAGCCACTTCCTTGACGGTGATGGTGAATTCGGCGGTCTTGCCGGCGACTTCCTTGCCTTGGTAGTCATCGGGGAACTTGAGCGGGAAGACCTTGCTTTCGCCAGCCTTCAGGCCGCGGGCGGCTTCTTCGAATTCCGGCAGCATGCGGCCTTGGCCGAGCACGAACGGGAAGTCTTCGGCCTTGCCGCCTTCGAACGGCACGCCGTCGATGGTGCCGGCGAAGTCCAGCGTGACACGGTCGCCGTCTTGCGAGGCGCGGCCTTCACGGGCTTCGAACGTGGCGCGCTGCTTGCGCAGGACGTCCAGGGTCTGCTGCACTTCGGCGTCGGTGACGGCGGTCTCGAAGCGGGTCACGGCCAGGGCCGACAGATCCGGCACGGCGACTTCGGGGTAGACCTCGAACGTGGCGGTGAAGGCCAGCGTGTCTTCGCCGACGCCTTCCGTCTTGGGTTCCAGGTTCGGGGCGCCAGCGACGCGCAGCTTGGCGCCGTCGACGGCTTGTTCGAATGCACGGCCGACCTGGCTGTTGATCACGTCGTAGCGGATGCCGGGGCCATGGCTGCGCTCGAGCATGGCGAGCGGCGCCTTGCCGGGACGGAAGCCGGGAACCTTGGCGGTACGGGCCACGCGCTTCAACTGCGCCTGGACTTCCTTTTCGACGTCGGCCACCGAGACGGCCAGATCAACACGGCGCTCGAGGCCGGAGAGGGTTTCAACCACAGGCTGCATTAAAAGACCTATTTTCCGAAAGATATGAGATGACGGGCGGATAAACGCGGCATTTTACCGGAAACTTCCGGACCCCTGACGCAAAGGGGCGCGAGCACCCGGATAAGCCCGGATGCTCGCGCCCCGTTTTCCACCCGGAAAGGGCGGCAAATTGCCCGCCAGGGCGCTTTATTTGGCCTTGGCGATGCGATCTTCGATGTGCTGCGCGCGCTTGGCCGAAGACGGGTGCGAGCTCATCATATCGCTCTTGCCGCCGTCCAGCTCGGCCAGCTTCTGGAACGCCGTCACCAGGCCGCGGGTGTTCAGCTTCTTGGCTTGCAGCTGGTCGAACGAGTAGTCGTCGGCGGCGCTTTCCTGCGACTGCGAGAATTGCGCATTGATGAACTTCTCGGTCAGGTCGCCCAGCTGCGACGAGTTCAGGGCGGCGACCGTGGCGCCACCGGCGGCGCCGGCGGCGTCGCGCGCGGCCGAGACCGTGTAGGCGGTCTGCATGGCCTTCTTGCTGTGGCCCAGCGCCACGTGGCCGATTTCATGGCCGACCACGCCCAGCACTTCGTCGTCGGTCATCATGTCCATCAGGCCGCTGTAGACGCGGATGCAGCCGTTGGCCATGGCCCAGGCGTTGACGTCCTTGGTGACGTAGACCTTGTAGTTGGCCTTCTGGCCGTTGACGGTGCCGCCCAGCTGCTTGGCGATCTTCTGCAGGCGCACGTCGTACTTGCTGCCCGGGGCGGCAATCTTTTCCTGGGAATCGCTTTGCGCGCAAGCCTTGTCCGACAAGGTCTTGATTTCGGCATCGCTCAGGGTGGCGGCCTGCACCACCTTGCTGCCGGCGCCCACCAGACCCCCGATATCGAGGGCATGCGACGCGGAATAAGGGGCAAGTGCGACGGCCAGCGCGGCAACGGTGTAGCGGATCTTCATGGAAAAAACTCCTCTTGACTGACTCTGTTCGAGTGAGGCGGCAATTCTATATACGGCAAAAGCGCTCAAACCGTTTCGCCACAGAGTTTCGCAAATGCGAATTTCACTTACATAAAAGGCATGCGGAAGACTTCTTACCGTGGTAAGTACCCCTGCCCCGCCATCTATTCGTCATCAAAAACAAATGCCGGGAGAGCGCGGCATTGTTAGAATTGCCGCCGCACTTTTTCCGTATCCCTATAACGGCTCGCCCCCATCATGACCCCCAACACCCCTCCCCGTCTTGGCCTGCTGCCTAGCCTGATTTTCAGCTCGCGCTGGCTGCAACTGCCGCTCTATCTGGGACTGATCGTCGCCCAGGGCGTCTACGTGATGCTGTTCCTGAAGGAACTCTGGCATCTGCTGACGCACGCCAACAGCTTCGGCGAAATGGAAATCATGCTGCTGGTGCTGGGCCTGATCGACGTGGTGATGATCTCGAACCTGCTGGTGATGGTGATCGTCGGCGGCTACGAGACCTTCGTGTCGCGCCTGCGCCTGCAAGGCCACCCGGACCAGCCGGAATGGCTCAGCCACGTCAACGCCAGTGTCCTCAAGGTCAAGCTGGCCATGGCCATCATCGGCATCTCGTCGATCCACCTGCTGCGCACCTTCATCGAGGCGGGCACGCTGGGCACGCCCAACGCGCGCTTCTCGGAGGCGGGCGTGATGTGGCAGACCATCATCCACGCGCTGTTCATCCTGTCGGCGCTGGGCATCGCCCTGGTCGACAAGCTGTCCACGCCGTCGCACCCCAAGCACTGAACGCCCCGCGCCGCGCGGGAAAAGAAAAGCCCCGGCACTGGCGTGTCGGGGCTTTCTATTACGGCCGGCCGGAGACGGCCCGCCGCGGACCTGTACTCAGGCCGCCACCTTGATGTTCTTGGCGCTGGGACCCTTGGGGCCGGTACCGACCTCGAACGTGACGCGCTGGTTTTCCTGCAGCGACTTGTAGCCTTCGCTGCGGATTTCCGAGTAGTGGGCGAACAGATCCTTGCTGCCGTCGTCGGGCATGATGAAGCCATACCCTTTTTCGGCGTTGAACCACTTGACGATGCCGGTTGCCATGGAATTTCCTCGAACCTAAAGAAGCGATTGCTCGCGGGGCGCCAGATGATCAAGGATGGGAGAGGAAAGCAACCGCAGCACCACTGACCGCGACAAGTTAAACGCAGACCGCGTCTCTTGAAAATCTCGCTGAACCCAGTGTATTGGCGAACCCGGAAAAACGTCAAATATGCGGTGATCGCGCCACCGACGCCGCGCCGGGCGCGCGGCCGTGGCGCCCGCGGTCTTTCAACTCGCCATGCGTCGATACATGCGGATACGCTCGTGTCGCCAGCCGCGCCGCCGCGTGTCAGCCGGAGAAGCCGCCGGCCTCCAGGAACTCCTGCTCGGGCTGCGTGGTCTGCCGGCCCAGCGCGGCGTTGCGATGGGGAAAGCGGCCGAAGCGCTTGATGATGTCGCGGTGCAGGACGGCCCAGCGCACCGCGTCGGCGCCCAGCGGCTCCATCAACGCGACCGCCCGGTTCTGCGCGGCCACGGTCTCGGCGTGCTCGAAGGGCATGTAGAAGAACTGGCGCAGCGCCGGATCGACGGCGAGGTCATGGCCGGCAGCGATGGCGCGCTCGGCGAACAGCAGCGCCAGCGGGTCGGTGGCGAACATGTGAGCCGTGCCGCGGTAGGCGTTGCGGGGGTACTGGTCCAGCAGGATCATCAGGGCCAGCGCGCCGTCCGGCTCATCCAGCCAGGCATCCAGCTGGCGCGCGGCGGCGGCCATGTGGGCGGCGCCGCAATGCTGGCGGAAGCGCTCGTCGAAGGCCGCGTCCTTGGTGAACCATTGCTGCGGCCCGGCGTCGCGCCAGAACGCGACGACGTCCTGCGGCGTCAGGGATGCGGGGGCTTGGCCAGGGTGGGTCATGGAGATCGTCCTCTGTCGATGGCGGGTCCGGCCAGGCTGTGCGGCGGGAGACAGGGGCAAGGATACCGCGCGGAGCCCAAATGCAAAAAAGCCCCCGAAGGGGCTTTTCCGAAAAGCCAGAACCTTACAGGACCTGGATCTTCGTGGCTTGCGGGCCCTTGGGGCCATTGGCCGTCACAAAGCTGACGCGCTGGTTCTCTTCCAGAGACTTGAAGCCCGAGCCCTGAATTTCGGAGAAGTGAGCGAACAGGTCCTTACCACCCGCTTCCGGGGTGATGAAGCCATAGCCTTTTTCCGAATTGAACCACTTAACGACGCCGGTTTCCATACTGTATTTCCTAAAGATAATG